>Ga0307431_1000049_pt1 | contig 96089 bp, 90 predicted proteins | sample SalMarWE160170MG_FD_202155 | JGI IMG/M metagenome (GOLD analysis project Ga0307431, IMG submission 202155) | Salt marsh sediment microbial communities from the Plum Island Ecosystem LTER, Massachusetts, United States - WE1603-170 | ecosystem: Environmental > Aquatic > Marine > Intertidal zone >...
ACTCTCTTGAAGAAAATGAATCAGAAGAAGAATTTATGGAAGAACTACAAAGAACAAAAAAAGAATATGAGTTGAATAAGGAATTGGTGGCTCAATGAATTTTACAGAAAAAAAGGGACTTGACCCTGAACACCTCACTTTAAAAGTTTTAAATACTTTAATAAGATATTTTATAGTCAAAATATAAAAAGTCAATATAAGAAAAGAGAAGTCAGAAGTCGGACACCAGAATCCCATCATCACCCCTGAAATCTAATATTACCGCAAAGACGCAGAGAAAAAAACAAAAAGGTTTTATTTGTTCGTTTTTAATCCAAGACCCAAGACCTGAAACCTAAACATTGCCAAACCCCAAAAAAAACATATTTTTATATAAATCGCTTAATTATAGAGGAGACAACTATATTTTCTAAAATAACAAAAGAAAAAATCGAGCAATGGGAAAAAGGAAAAAAAGTATACAACCTGATTAAGACTTTAAAACATAAAGACTATACACTCAGAATGGCTGCCGCTTCCGCACTTGGAAACTTAGGTGACACCCGTGCAGTCCAACCTTTAATTAAGGCTTTAGAAGATGAATATTGGAACGTAAAAGCTTCTGCTGCCTCCGCTCTTGGTAATTTAGGTGACATACGAGCAGTTAGACCTCTGATTAAGGCTTTGGGAGAAGACGAATACGCTTTTGCAAGACTTGCCGCCGCTTCCGCACTTTCAAAACTCGGAGAAAAAAAATGGGTGAATATTGTAAAAGGAGATAGCGAGGACTACGAACGCCTTGGCAATTCAGGAGACAGAAGAGCAGTAGAACCTTTGATTAGGGCTTTAAGTGATAAAGACTTTAATGTTAGAAGAAACGCAGCTTCGGCGCTTGGAAATTTAAGTGACAAACGCGCAATCAAACCCTTGATTAAAGCATACAAAAACGATAATGATAAAAATGTCAAAATCGCCATAGTTAATGCAGTCAAAAAATTACAGGGAAAATAGTCTGTGATCCTTCGGATCAGTTGAATTGTTGAATAGTTGAATGGTTGAATCGTAAAACCAGAACACTAAATTCCAACCCAACAAACCCAATGAACTCTCCCGCTTTTCAAGAAATTCAATCTTGACATTTACTCCCCTTTTCACTACGATTACGAATCATGAAAATAGAAATAAAAAGTATAGCGGACATTAGAGCTGTTATCGGAAAAATGCATGATTCCGAGTTTACAGAGGAAGACTTCGGATTTGACTCGAAAAATGAAACATTTTTTCTTAGATCTTACTCGTCTAAAACTTTAAGCAAAGAAAGAAAAGAGTTTTATTTGGAATTTTATAATGTCAAAAAATATACTCCTTTAAATTTAGATAAAACCAAAAAATACAAAGCAATAGGAGGTGTATTCAACACCATCGACATAGGACATAATGGCCTTAAATTATCTATAATAAGTCAGGATTCAAACATCGTACTTAGATTGCGTAAACTCGAAGGGATTTTTAAAACTAAAGATATCAATTGACTTTTTGCGACAAAAAGATACCAGGGTTAAACCTTGTTAAGATCCTTCGAATCAGTTAATTGGTTAAATTAAAAAATAGTCAAATAGTAAAAAAAACAAAAGTAAATCTTTGTGTTCTCTGTGTAATAATTAGTTTATTGAGTTTGTTGAGTTCATTGGGTTCGTTGGGTTGGAATTTAAAATACACAATAAAAATTGGTATGGGATGTGGCTCTGTGTTTTCTGTGCCTCTGTGTGATAAATAGTTTGTTTCCTTTGTTAGGAAGTTAGGAGGGTAAGACAAAAAATAAAATCCTGTTAATTCTGTTTAATCTGCGTCCAATTATTTGAGTGTGGTATGAGCTTCGTGTCTTAGTGCCTTCGTGGCAAAAAATCCCCTTGACAGGTCTTAACTTTTATCTATATTAGTGTCATGAATAATAACGATACAAAAACTAATTCAATAAATAGGAACATCCAAAAATCTATCAGGAGGTCTTTTTTTAGTCCTTCCGAAAGAACCGTTCGTTATTACGTTTCCCTCTATACATATTATTCCTGGTGGCACAAAAAAGAAAATACATCCGAGTTCAAAGCCTAAAGTTAAAGTCGATAACTGGGCAAAATTAGAAACTCGGAGAGTAAGGAAAATGTTTTTTTCTGTAATTAATTATTACACAAAAGGAACCCCATAAAAATGGAAAAATTAAAGATTGTGATTCCAAAGGGAAGAATTTACGATAATATCGCGGATTTGTTGATTTCTGCAGGTATATATTTTAAAACCGACGGCAGAAATTACCGCCCTCTGGTCAGCAATAAAGAAATCGATATAAAGATAATGAAACCTCAAAATATTCCGAAACTTGTTGATATGGGCGCACGCGACATTGGTTTTACGGGATACGATTGGATAATCGAGGAGAAAGCTAACGTAGTAGAGGTAATGGACCTTGGGTTCGACCCGGTAAAAATCGTCAGCGCGATTCCATCGAAATATTCTATAAAAGACCTGCGTAAAAGGAAAATTATCGTTGCATCGGAATATGAAAATATTTCCAGGGATTTTTTGAAAAAGAAAAAATACAAATTTGAATTCCTGCGAACTTATGGAGCAACGGAAGTCTTTCCGCCTGATGACGCGGATATGATTATAGATAACACTTCGACAGGGATAACCCTTGCGGAACACAATTTAAAAATAGTAGATACGGTAATGGAATCCTCAACAAGGTTTATTGCCAATAAAAAGGCAATGAAAAAGAAAGAAAAGGAGATAAATAAACTCAAAATGCTTTTCAAAGCAGTGCTGGATGCAAGGAATAAAGTATTGCTGGAAATGAACGTCCCTGCTGATAGACTACAAGAATTGGTGAAATTTCTTCCCTGTATGCGGTCCCCTACAGTAGCACCTCTTTACAAAGAAGAAGGATACGCAGTTAAAATAGCGGTAGATAAATCGGAAGTCCTAGATTTAATACCCAAGTTGAAGAAATATGGGGCAAGAGATATACTGGAATACGAGATAAGTAAGGTGGTATTATGAAATATATAAGAAAATCCATTCAGGAATTAAAAGAATATAGCGTTCCACAGGATAAATACGAAGTAAAGCTGAATCAAAACGAATCACCTTATGATGTACCGGAAGATTTGAAAGAAGAAATTTCAAAGAGAATCATGGATGCGGACTGGAACAGGTATCCCTCAAGAACTGCCATACCGCTTGTAGAAGCATTATCGGGATATACGAATTTCCCTGCAAAAGGTATAGTAGCGGCAAACGCATCAAACGAAATAATTCAAGGGGTATTTCAGGCTATCTGTGATTCAGGTGATAAGCTGGTCGCAATTTCACCCGGTTTTGCAATATATCCATACCTCTCTAAAATTATGGATCTGAACCTGATTGAAGTTCCGCTGCTCGAAGATTTCAGCTTCGATGTTCCGGCAATAATAAAAGAAGGCAGGGATGCCAAAATGGTTATCCTTGCCCTGCCGAATAATCCTACCGGAACTACGATACCAATAGAAGAAATAGTAGAAATAGCACAAAATATAAACGGGATTTTTGTCGTTGATGAGGCGTATTTCGAATTTTCAAAAAAAACTGCAATTTCACTACTGGACAAATACGATAATATCATCATAATTAGAACGTTATCGAAAGCTTTCGGACTTGCCGGGCTCAGATTGGGCTATCTTCTCACCAATGAGAAAATTGCCGGAGCAGTCCAGAAAGCAAAACTTCCTTTTTCTGTGGGAATATTCGGGCAAATTGCCGGAGAAGTAGTATTGAATAAAAAAGAATATATATTCGTTGTGGTAAAAAAAATTCTGGATGAAAAAGAAAAAGTCTTTTCCGAGCTCAAGCAAATTCCCTCGATAGAGCCCGTACCTTCTTCCGCAAACTTTATCTTATTTAAAACACAGAATGTGCCCGGAAAAGAATTATTCGATGAAATGTACAGGCGAGGAGTTCTTTTAAGATTCTTTAATACGCCAAGATTAAAAAACACTTTAAGGGTAACAATCGGAAAACCCGAGGGGAATAAAATATTTCTTAAAACATTAAAAGAGGTTCTCACGGGATGAGAAAAGCAAAAATTGAAAGAAAAACAAAAGAAACGGATATTACGGTCGATCTAAAAATCGAAGGCAGCGGTAAATCCGACATTAAAAATCCAATCGGGTTTTTGACCCACTCGCTTGAAAACTTCTCCAAACACGGGCTTTTCGACATTAAAATGAAAGCCAAAGGAGACCAGGAGGTGGACCAGCACCATCTGGTAGAAGACTGCGGCATCGTACTGGGACAGGCTTTCAAAAAAGCATTGGGAGATAAAAAAGGTATCAATAGAGCAGGGTATTTCGTTTATCCTATGGATGAAGCCCTTGCAGTAGTGGCAGTCGATATCAGCGGACGGTCTTACCTTCAGTTCGACGTAAAATTGAAAAGAAGATTTTGCGGAGAATTGGATACCGACCTTCTTGAAGACTTTTTCCAAGGTTTCACGATGAGCCTCGGAGCAAATCTGGCTGTAAGAATGCCTTTTGGACGAAGTGATCACCACAAAATCGAAGCTATCTTTAAAGCATTTGGAAAAGCTATGAAAATGGCATGTTCAAAGGATAAAAGAGCAAAAGAAAACATACCAAGTACAAAGGGAATAATATAGAATGATAGCTATAATTGACTACGGAGCAGGGAATCTTCGTTCGGTAAAAAAAGCTTTCAATCATCTAAAACAAGACACCATAATTGCCGGTAAACCGGAAGACCTGGATAAAGCGGATAAAGTTGTTTTACCCGGAGTCGGAGCATTCGGATCGGCAATAGAAAAACTTAGAGAGACGGGCTTTTATGAAGCTACTTACGACTGGCTTTACGAAAATAAACCCTTTCTTGGTATTTGTCTCGGCATGCAGATGCTTTTCGAAGAAAGCCTGGAATCCGAAGATACCAGGGGTCTCGGAATATTTAAAGGAAAATGCCCCCGTTTCAAAGAAGGCAAAGTGCCTCAAATGGGATGGAATCAGATAAATATTACCCGTGAGTCTCCCCTATTAGAAGGAATTAAAGATAAATCCTTTTTCTACTTCCTGCATGGCTACTATGTAGAAGCTACCGACACCGGAACAGTGATCGCTACAACGGATTACTTTATTAACTACACTTCGATGATTCAAAAAGAGAACATTTTCGGAGTCCAGTTTCATCCCGAAAAAAGCGGTGAAACGGGTTTAAAAATGTTAAGTAACTGGTTAGAAATATGTTAGCAACAAGAATCATCCCATGTCTCGATGTAGACCTCGGTCGTGTCGTAAAGGGAATAAAATTTAAAGACCTGGATAATGTGGGTGACCCTGTTGAAATGGCTAAATCATACAATGAACAGGGTGCCGATGAATTAACATTTCTTGATATAGGAGCTTCTTATAAAAGCAGAGAAATTCTGATAGAAGTCCTCGAAAAAGTGTCCGAGCAAGTTTTCATTCCTCTTACCGTCGGCGGAGGGCTCCGCTCGACTGAAGATATGCGAAAAGCCCTAAACTCAGGAGCCGATAAAGTCGCCATATGTACTTCAGCCATAGAAAATCCTTCATTAATAACCGAAGGCGCAAAGATTTTCGGTTCACAATGTATTGTGCTTTCGATAGACGCAAAAAGGCAAGGTAATTCATGGTATGCATACACTCACGGCGGCAGAAATAATTCGGGAATAGACGCAATTAAGTGGGCAAAAAAAGGCGAAAATTTAGGAGCCGGAGAAATCCTTCTCAATTCTATAGATAAAGACGGAACAAAAGAAGGGTACGATATTGAACTCACCGCAAAAATATCCGAAAGCGTAAGCATTCCGGTAATCGCATCAGGCGGAGCGGGAAATCCGGACCAGCTGGTCGATGCAGTTAAAGAAGGAAAAGCCGACGCGGTATTACTGGCATCACTTCTGCACTACGGCGAATACACAATTAAAGATATAAAAGAACATCTCGAAAAAAAGGAGATTTGCGTAAGATGGTAATTGCATCAATCGATTTGATGAACGGAAAAGCAGTCCAGTTAAAACAGGGCAAAGAAAAAATGCTCGAGGATAATAAACCGCTAAAACTTGCTGAAGAATTCAACAAATATGGCGAGACAGCGGTAATAGACCTGGACGCCGCGATGGGAAAAGGCGACAATCTCGAAATCATCAAAAAGATACTAAAAAAAGCCGAATGCAGAGTCGGCGGAGGTATTCGCAACGTAAAAAAAGCAAAAGAGATGATCTCTTTTGGGGCAAGAAAAGTCATAATAGGCTCAAAAGCTTTTGAAAAGGATAAAATAAATAAAAGCTTCCTGAAAACTTTAAAAAAAGAGATAGGCAAAGAAAATATCATAATAGCAATCGATGCTTTAAATGAAGAAATCGTTACAAAAGGCTGGAAACACCCCACGGGAATTCCTCTTTACAAAGCAGCAGAAACTTTAGAAGACTTTGCATCCGAATATTTATTCACATGCGTTGAAAGAGAAGGGACTTTAACGGGAATCAATTTTGAAATCGTAAAGAAACTATTGAAAAAAACGAAGAATAAAATTACGGTAGCGGGAGGAGTAAGCAAAATCTCCGAGGTAAGAAAATTAGCACAAATGGGTTGTGACGTTCAACTCGGTATGGCTCTTTACACAGGCAAAATTTTCCTTTCGGAAGGCTTCATAGAATCTTTGAACTGGAAAGATGAATTGATTCCTACGATTACTCAGGACCAGACAAATCAGGTGCTAATGCTCGCATATTCGAATAAGGATTCGCTCAAAATGGCTTTCGAAACCGGGAATATGTGTTATTTTTCACGTTCGAGAGGTAAACTCTGGATAAAAGGCGAAACCTCGAAAAACACGCAAGCGTTACTAAAAATAAGAGCAGACTGTGACCGGGATACTTTGCTCGCAACCGTAAAACAAAAAGGCGTTGCCTGCCATCTCGGCACTTATTCCTGCTTTGGTAATAAGGAATTTAGCTTAGAAGAACTGTATGATGTAATTACGAAAAGAATAAATAATCCGGTTAAAGGTTCATACACGGCAACTCTGGACACAAAAAAACTAAATAAAAAACTTATGGAAGAAGTAGGAGAAGTTATCGAAGCAAAAGAAAGGAATGAAATCACCTGGGAAGCAGCTGATGTATTGTACTTTTTAACCGTATTATTGGCGAAAAATAACATACCATTAAATGATGTGATTGAAGAACTGAGGAGGCGAAGGAAATGAACATTAAAGAAGCAATAAAAAAAGCTATTTCGGGGGAAAACATAGATCAGGACAACGCATATGAAGTTGCTCTCGCCATTATGAACGGAGAAGCAACAGATGCGCAAATAGCTTCATTAATTACAGCTCTGCGAATGAAGGGCGAAACGGTAGATGAAATTACCGGATTCGTTAAAGCGATGAGAGATAAAGTCACAAAAATTAACGCCCGGGAGGAATATCTTATCGATACCTGCGGAACAGGTGGTGATGGAACCGGTACTTTTAATATTTCAACAATTAGCGCTATTGTGGCGGCAGGAGCAGGTTGCAGGGTAGCCAAACATGGGAACCGCTGCGTTTCAAGTAAATGCGGGAGTGCTGATCTATTAAAAGAACTCGGCGTAAACATCGAAAATCCTCCGGAAAAGGTCGAAAAATGTATCGAGGAAGCAGGAGTTGGATTCCTGTTCGCGCCTCTTTTACACCCGGCTATGAAATACGCGATCGGACCGAGAAGAGAAATGGCGGTAAGAACTATATTCAACATACTGGGACCCCTAACAAATCCCGCAAGCGCAAAAAGACAGCTTTTAGGGGTTTACGCAAAAGAATTAACCACTCCTATCGCTAACGTACTGGCGAATCTTGATTCTATACATTGTATGATAGTTCACGGTGAGGATGAACTCGATGAAATAACGACAACCGGAAAAACTTTTGTCTGTGAATTAAAAGATGGTAAAGTAACGGAATATACTATTTCACCGGAAGATTTCGGAATAAAAAAGAGTAATCCGGAAGACCTCAAAGGCGGAACTCCGGAAATAAATGCAAAAATAGCCCTGGATATTCTAAAAGGCGAAAATGGAGCAAAAAGAGATATCTCAATTCTAAATTCAGGAGCAGCAATATATGTTGCGGGAAAGGCTGAAAGTTTGTTAGATGGTATAGGGAAAGCAAAGGAATCTATCGATTCCGGAGAAGCATTAAAAAAACTGGAGATACTTATAAACACAGCAAAATGAAAGTAAAAACGATTCTCGAAAAAATAGTAAATTTTAAGAAAGTAGAGATTGAAAAGAGGAAAAAATTTACCCCTCTTAAATCTTTCATCAATAATATACCTGAAGAAAGAAGGGACTTTAAATCAGCTTTAAAAAAGGGTAATATCTCTATTATTGCTGAAATAAAAAGATATTCGCCATCCAGAGGACTTCTGTGCGAAGACTTTGACCATATAAATATAGCAAAAGAATATGAAAAAGGCGGAGCGTGCGCAATTTCAGTTCTAACCGACGCAAAATATTTCTGGGGAAAAAATACTTATCTAACCGATGTAAAAAAGGAAGTAAATCTACCAATATTAAGAAAGGAATTCATAATAGATCCATATCAAATATACGAATCCGCTTATATTGGAGCTGATGCAATCCTTTTAATCGCGAAGATACTAGAATTTGGGCAGTTAGAAAAATTTATTGCTCTTTCAAAACAACTCAGGATGTCCTGCCTTTTGGAAGTTGATTCAAGAGAGGAACTTCAAAAAGCTCTTGCGACCCCGGCTGAAATAATAGGCATTAACAACAGAAACTTGGAAACTTTCCAAACTTCTATTAATACTTCTCTGGATTTAAAAAAATCCATACCTGAAAAGTATATTACTGTAAGTGAAAGCGGCATTAAAAAAAGAATACATATAATGAGTTTAGAAGAAGCGGGTTTTGATTCGGTATTAGTGGGTGAAACACTTATAAAAGAACAAGAAATCGGAAAAAAATTAAAAGAACTCCTTGGAAAGAAAAATGAATGAGATTGAGAAACTCAGGGAAGAAGTTAGAGAAGTCGATAAAGAAATTATCAAATTAATCGGCAAAAGACTTTCCATAACAAAAAGAATAGGCGGAAAGAAGAAAAAAAAGGGGATTCCCTTAAGAGATTGGAAGGTCGAAAAAGAAATAATTAGAAATGCATTGGACGCAGCTTCAAAAGTAGAGCTTTCTCCTGATTTAATCAAAACAATTATGCAAAACATAATAACAGAATCAAGAATACAGCAGGAAATTCTTCATTATTCCTCTTACAGTGGTGATAAAGAAGATATTCTTATTATCGGAGGTCTGGGAGAAATGGGATTATGGTTTGCCAAATTTTTTGCAAACCAGGGGCATAATGTTTTCATCCACGATATCAAAGGCAAATCAGAGCATTTTAAAAGTTTTGAAAAACTGGACGAAGCAGTTAATAAAGCTTCCTGTATCCTTATTGCAATTCCTTTTGAATTTATGCCGGAAATCATTGAAAAAATTATAAAATTAGAATTCAAAGGAACAGTTTTGGATATCGCAAGCCTGAAAGACCACTCAAAGAAATCCATCGAAAAAGCATTGGAACACGGCATCAATTATACAAGCATACATCCGATGTTCGGACCAAGGGTCAGCACACTAACTGATAGAATAATATGTCTTTGCGACTGCGGCAACCCGAGCGCAAATGAAAAGATCAAAAACTTCTTTAAAGACACAAGCGCAACAATAGTAGAAATCCCTCTGGAAGAACATGACAGAATAATCTCATATGTTTTAGCTCTATCGCATATAATAAACATAATATTTATGAAAACACTTATGGACGGAGAATACGAATACGCTGATTTAAAAAAGATAGCAAGTACGACTTTCTTATCCCAGATGGGAACGACAAAAGAAGTCATAACAGAAAATTCCAGCCTGTATTATGCAATTCAAAAATTCAATCCTTTTAAGAATAATTTATACGATAGATTAGAACAAGCCCTGAAATATGTAATTGAATCGGTTGTAAAGGGAGATAAAGAAGATTTTATTAAAATAATGGAAGAAGGCAAGAAATGGATAGAAATCTCAGAACAAAGATAAAAATATGCGGAATCACAAATAAAAAGGACGCAATCATGGTCTCAAATCTTGGAGCTGATGCTATAGGTTTTGTATTCGCGGAGTCAAAGAGAAAGATTACTCCCGAAAGGGCAAGAGAAATAATTAGAACATTGCCACCCTTTATTACTACCGTGGGAATATTCACGGACGCCGAACTAGCTGATGTAAATAAAATCACCGAATACACTTCTCTTGATGCAGTTCAGTTACACGGCGATGAAAACCCTGAATATTGCGATAAAATAAACAGAAAAGTTATCAAAGGAATTCTTGTAACTAAAAATGATACAAAGGAGAGTCTACTAATAAAAATGCAAAACTACTCAGTATCTGCATTTATTCTAGATCCGGGCAGAGGAAGCGGAGAAACCTTCAACTGGGATATTGCACGCGGCATCGAGAAACCTCTCATAATTGCCGGCGGGCTTAACCATAAGAATGTCAAACAAGTTATAAGAGACTTAAATCCTTACGGTGTAGATGTATCTAGTGGTGTCGAAAAAAAATACGGTGAAAAAGATGAAGAAAAGGTTAAAAAATTCATCGAGGAGGTCAGATATTGTTAGTTACGGGTATAATTGGTTATCCTTTAAAAATAACCATGTCTCCCCCAATGCATAATGCAGCATTCAAAGCACTGGGACTCGACGGTATATATGTACAGCTTCCTGTAAAGGAAGAAAAACTAAAGGATGCTGTCTATGGTCTGTCCGCTCTCGGTTTTAGAGGATTCAATGTTACGATTCCTTATAAAAAGAAAGTAATGGAATACCTTGATGAAATTTCCGAGGAAGCAGTCTCTATCGATGCCGTAAATACCGTTCTTGTTAAGGAAAACAAATTAAGTGGTTTCAACACAGATACATACGGATTTGATGAATCTTTGAACAAATACGAAATTGATCTTACAAATAAAAAAGTTATGCTTATCGGAGCAGGCGGAGTCGCATATGCCTGTTCATACATAATTAATAAGAAAAATCCATCGAGATTTATAATTACGGACACAATCGAAGAAAAAGCGAAAAAACTAGCTCAAATTTATCAGGCTGACAGAATTTCCCCGCAGGAAGTAGAAAAGTTAACTCAGGAATCGGATATTATTTTAAACGCAACACCGGTTGATCTTCAGGATAAAATTCTTCCTCTAATGAAAGAGGGTTCAGTTTACTACGATATAAATTATAAATTCCCGGCAAAGGAACAAAAGGGGGTTAAAGTGGTAAATGGCAGCTTAATGCTTATTTTACAGGGTGCTCGTGCTTTTAAGATATGGACGGGGCAGGATGCTCCAGTCGAAGTAATGAAAAAAGCAATAGGGTTTGAGATATGATTAGGTTAATAACTTCCGGAGAATCACACGGCAAAGCCCTGTCAGTCATAATCGAAGGCATTCCGGCGGGATTACAAGTTGACGCTAAATTCATAAATAACGAACTCTCGAGGCGACAAAAGGGCTATGGAAGGGGAGGGAGAATGAAAATCGAAAGCGATAAGGCGGAAATCCTATCCGGTATAAGGTACGGAGAAACAATCGGCTCACCTGTATCGATTCAAATAAAAAATAAAGATTTCGAAAACTGGAAAGATATAATGAAAATCGAGAAAGGGTCAACGAACAAAAAAATTACTTCCCCTAGACCCGGACACGCCGACTTACCGGGCTTATTCAAATATAACAGGGAAGACATAAGAGATATTCTAGAAAGGGCTTCAGCAAGAGAAACAAGCGCCCGAGTCGCAGCAGGAGCTGTTTTTAAACTTTTTCTGTCGGAATTTGGTATAAATATTTACTCACACACAATTTCAATTGGGAAAATCTCAATAAAAGAATCGAAGAAAGCCTTTTGTGAAATAGAAGACAGTCCTCTGAGATGTACTGACCCACAGTGTGAAAAAGAAATGATTAAACTTATTGATGATGCAAAGAAGAAAGGAGATTCGCTGGGTGGTGTAAGTGAAATCACAGCCCTTGGTGTTTGTCCGGGGATAGGAAGCTATGCACACTTTGACCGTCGCCTGAACGCATCCATTGCGAGCGCAATGATGTCCATACCTACTGTCAAAGGAGTTGAAATTGGTGAAGGTATCAAAAGTTCAAAGAAATACGGTTCTACCGTACAAGATGAAATATTCTATTCCAAAGAAAAAGGATTTTATCGCTGCACCAACAGAGCAGGAGGCATCGAAGGCGGCATGAGTAACGGAGAAGACATAATAGCAAGAATCTATTTAAAACCAATTCCCACACTATCATCTCCCCTTAAATCGGTAGATATAATATTAAAAAAGAAAACTCTGGCACAAAAGGAAAGAGCAGATAATTGTGTTGTACCAGCTGCGGGTGTGATTGGCGAAAGCATGATGGCATATGTATTAAGCAATGCTTTTCTTGAGAAATTTGGCGCCGACTGTATGAAAGATATAAAAGCAAATTACAATTCTTACATTGAAAGGGTTGAAAATGCCTAACAACATAATCTTAACAGGATTTATGGGCTCTGGAAAAGACTCGGTTGGCAGAGAAATATCAAAAAATACCGATTTATCCTTTTTTTCAATGGATGATTATATAGTACTTAAAGAAAAAAGGACCATAAATAAAATATTCGAAGAATCGGGCGAGGATTATTTCCGGAAAATCGAGAAGGAAACTCTTAACGAAATAAAAAACATTAAAAATACAGTTATTGCTACCGGGGGCGGCGTTGTAAAAGATAAAGAGAATAGAAAAGTATTATCCGGGATGGGAAAAGTCGTTTATTTATATACTAACCTTGACGCGGTAAAAAAGAGATTAAAAAACGATAAAACACGACCATTAATAAAAAATAGGGACAATATAATTAAGATATATAACCAGAGGATGGATAAAGGCTTATACGAATTTGCCGATAAAAAGATCGACACTTCAGAAATCACGCAGAAGCAGGTAGCAGAAAAGATACTTAAAGATTTAGAAGTTAAAACAAAAACTATGGCAAAATCCTTTAAAACACTCACAATTAAAACAGAATCTAAAGTCTATCCGATTTATATTGGCTACAATCTTTTCCGGGAAAATAATTCACGTATTAATTTAGAACTTAAATCCGAGAAAGCAGCAATAATATCCAACCCGTTAGTCGGAGCTTTATATATAGATGAATTAGAAAAAACACTTCTTAAAGAAGGGATTAAACCTTATATATGTATAATACCTGACGGAGAGAAATACAAAACATTCGATACTATTAAAAGTATTTTCGATATGCTTCTTAAAGAAAACATGGATAGATCCGCCAGTATAATAGCTCTCGGAGGAGGCGTAGTTGGAGATATGGCAGGCTTCGTTGCATCTACATTAAAACGGGGAATCTCACTCATACAGATACCGACTACATTGATTGCGCAGGTCGACTCCTCGATCGGGGGAAAAACCGGCTTTGACCATCCTCTCGGAAAAAATATGATAGGCACATTCTATCAGCCGGATATGGTAATAATCGATATAAAAAAGCTTTTAACCCTTTCTGAAAAAGAATTCAGAAACGGACTTGCCGAAGTTATTAAATACGGAATAGCAAACGATAAAACTCTATTTGATATACTTGAGAAAAAGCAGCAAAAAATAATAAATCGAGATATTGAATTGTTAGAAGAAATTGTTTTGAAATGTGCGAAAATAAAGAAAACAGTGGTTGAAGAAGACGAAAAAGAAGAAAAAGGAATTAGAGAAGTTCTAAACTACGGACATACAATCGGACACATTATTGAAACAGTCACCGGATATTCAAAATACTCACATGGGCAAGCCATAGCAATAGGAATGGTAAAAGAGGCAGAATTAGCCGGGCAAGAAAATCTGCTTTCGAAAAACGACCTGTTAAGAATAAAAAATCAGATTGGAAAATATGGATTACCCACCTCAATACCTGAAAATATTGACCTCGATGAAATGAGAAAGTTTGTCGCACAAGACAAAAAGGTTAGAAAAGGAAAAATAAGACTACCTGTTCCAACAGGAATAGGCAAAATAATATTCAGGGAGGTAGAATGCAAAAAATTCTTGTGATTCACGGACCAAATCTTAACCTTCTGGGAAAAAGAAAACCGGAAATCTATGGCAATATGGACCTTGAAAAAATAAATGAAGAGATAAAAAAATTCGCTGAAAACAGCAGCATTGATATAGAAATAATCCAATCTAATGAAGAAGGAGAAATCGTAGATGCAGTACAGAAAGCCGAAGGCTACTCGGCAATTGTAATAAATCCGGGGGGATATACACACACCTCGGTTGCGATTCGTGATGCAATCGAAGCCGTAGAAACTCCTACTGTCGAAGTTCACTTAAGCAATATATATGCACGAGAGGACTTCCGGCATACAAGTATGATTGCTCCTGTATGTGAAGGGCAAATTAGCGGGCTAGGATGGTTTGGTTACATTTTAGCGCTGGAATATCTAACCAGGAAAGACTAACCACAAAGGAATAAGTTATGGAAATAAAAAAAATAAGAGAAACAACAAATCACACGAATAGCACGAATAAAGTGAAAAGATTTATTCTTTTTCATGTTAAAAAGAATTACATTGTTAATTCATTTGTGATATTTGTGCTATTTGTTGTTAAAAAAATGGTCGGGTGCGGGGAATTAAAAAACTCTGTGGTTTAGTTGTTTTTAGCACAGAATTATAAAATTAAGAAATGGAGAAGAATAAAATGAACTATAATTTACCGGATGAAAAAGGCTACTTTGGAAGATTCGGAGGCAGATTTATACCTGAAGTTTTAATGAACGCCATGTACGAACTGGAAAAAGCATACTTATCTTTTAAAGAAAACAAGGATTTTAATAAGGAATTGAACTTCTTACTTAAAGAATACGCAGGAAGACCATCTTCCCTATATTTTGCCGGGAGACTTACCGAAAAAGTAGGCGGAGCCAAGATATACTTAAAAAGAGAAGATATGATGCACACGGGAGCCCATAAAATAAACAACACTCTGGGGCAGGTGCTTCTGGCAAAAAAGATGGGAAAACAGAGAATAATTGCCGAAACTGGAGCCGGTCAGCACGGCGTAGCCACTGCCACAGCGTGCGCTTTAATGGACTTAGAGTGTCACGTTTACATGGGAACTACCGATACGATACGGCAAAAAATGAATGTCTTTAGAATGGAACTTCTCGGTTCGGAAGTAATAGAAGTGGATTCGGGCTCTAAAACACTTAAAGATGCAATCAATGCAGCTATGAGAGATTGGGTAAATAATGTAGAAACAACCTACTACTGTATTGGGTCGGTTGTAGGACCGCATCCTTATCCTATGATGGTCAGAGATTTTCAATCGGTTATAGGAGAGGAAACTAAAAGACAAATTTTAGAAAAGGAATTTAGGTTACCGGACTTAATTACTGCCTGTGTAGGAGGCGGAAGTAATGCTATCGGGATTTTTTATCCTTTCATAGAAGATAATATAAGAATGGTCGGAGTCGAAGCAGGCGGACTGGGACTTGACACTAAAAAACATGCAGCAAGTCTATGTAAAGGCGGAATAGGGGCACTGCATGGGGCAATGAGTTACCTTCTTCAGGACAAGGACGGACAAATTACGGAAACGCATTCTATCGCTCCCGGATTAGATTATCCGGGAGTCGGACCGGAACATTCTTACTTAAAAGACAAGGGAGTGATAGAATTTACAGCCATTACGGATGAAGAAGCCTTATATGCTTTCAATATACTCTCACAAACAGAAGGTATAATTCCGGCATTGGAAAGCGCACATGCCGTTGCCTACGCTATAAAAATCGCTAAGAATATGCCAAGAGAATCGATAATTCTGGTTAATCTTTCCGGACGCGGAGATAAAGACCTGGAAATTGTAGAGGGGGTCTTATGCAAAACACCGTAAGTGTATCGGAGAAATTTAAAGAATTAAAAGGAAGAAACGAGATGGCTTTGATTCTCTACACAACAGGAGGATTCCCGAATCTTGCGGAATCAATGAAGATTATAAGGACACTCGCAGAAAGCGGAGCCGATATAATCGAAATTGGTATACCTTTTTCAGATCCTATCGCAGACGGACCAACAATACAAGATTCTTCACACACTTCACTGGCAAAAGGAACCACATTAAAAAGAATTATCAGCAATATCAAAAAGCTCGAAATCAAAAAACCTCTTGTTTTCATGAGCTATTTAAATCCACTCCTTGCTTATGGTAAAGATAAACTTTTACATGATATGAACGAAAGCGGAGTGAGCGGGCTCATTATACCTGACTTACCCGTAGAAGAAGCATCAGAATGGATCGCCCTCTCCAAGGACTACAATATAGAACTAATTTTTCTGGTCACCCCCACATCACCCCCAAAAAGGAGAAAAAAAATTATTCAAGAATCACGTGGATTTGTCTACTGTGTCTCCGTACTCGGAACCACAGGGGTGAGAACCAAAATGCCTCCGTATCTTAACAAATTCTTAAAAGATATAAAGAAAAACACGGATACTCCGATAGCACTTGGTTTTGGAATATCAACCCCAAAGCAAATAGAATCACTTCGGGATAAGGTAGATGGGGTTATCTTAGGAAGTCGAATAATAGAAGCAATAAAAAACGAAGAAAATCTAAAGGAGTTATGCGAAGAACTTAAAGCGGCAACTCGTTATACAGTGATCAAGGAGAAAAAATGATAATAATGATGTCTTCAAGCGCAACTAAAAAAGAAATTACCAAAGTCAAAGAAAAAATAAAAGAACTTGGATACGAAGCAAAAACTTTCAAAGGTATAAAGAAAACTGTCATTCATGTAATAGGAGCGACCAACAGAGAAAGAATAATTCAATCAATCGAACAACTTCCCGGTGTTGAGCGGCTTACTCCTATTCTTAATCCCTTTAAAATGGGCAGCAGAGAATTTCACCCGGAAAACACGCTTGTTTCAGTAAACGGCAAGACAATCGGAGGCGATGAGATCGTCATAATGGCAGGTCCATGTTCCGTCGAATCCGAAGAAATCGTACTAAAAGTGGCAAAAGAAGTTAAAAAAGCAGGTGCAAAAATACTCCGTGGAGGAGCCTTCAAACCGAGAAGTTCTCCTTATAGTTTCCAGGGTTTGGGTGAAAAAGGATTGAAAATACTTGCAGAAGCTCGTAAAGAGACAGGACTCTCCATAATAACAGAAGTCATCTCGGAAGTTGACGTACCTCTTGTCGCGAAATACGCGGATATACTCCAGATAGGAGCAAGGAACATGCAAAACTATCAACTATTAAAGACTGTGGGAAGGTTCAACAAGCCTGTTTTATTGAAAAGAGGAATTTCGGCTACTATTGAAGAATGGCTTATGTCCGCCGAATACATACAATCTGAAGGAAATCCCGATGTAATTCTATGCGAAAGAGGTATAAGAACATTCGAAACTTACACAAGATATACTCTTGATATAAGCACAATACCCGTAATTAAGAACCTAAGCCATCTGCCTATAATCGTAGACCCGAGCCACGCTGCAGGTAACAGTAAATACGTACCATCCCTCGCAAGAGCTGCGATTGCAGCGGGAGCTGATGGTTTATTGATAGAAGTGCATACCCAACCCTCCCAAGCTCTATCAGACGGTAAACAATCGATTACACCTCCCGTATTCCAACAATTAATGGATGATATAAAAAACATAGCAAAAGTGGTAGGCAGGAAAATATGAAACAAATAACATATCAAGGAGAACCCGGCTGCAACAGCGACATTGCGTCAAATAATTTTTTTCCAAAGAATATAAAGCGGAGGGGTGTAAGAACTTTTAGAGATATCTTTGAATTGGTAAACACGAAAAAAGAAACATACGGCGTAGTACCGGTCGAAAATTCTCTTACCGGAAGTATTCATCAAAATTACGATCTTCTTTTGGAATATAACCTCTGGGTTATAGGAGCAGTAAATCTAAGGATAGAGCATAATCTTTTAGCCCCTGCAGGTACGGAATTAAAATCAATCAAAGAAGTCTGGTCTCATCCGGAAGCGCTTGCTCAATGTAGAGATTTTCTCTCTTCCCATCCGGAGTATAAAGTAGTATCCGTTTATGATACTGCGGGAGCTGCCAAAATAGTAAAAGAACAAAAAATCAAGGATGCAGCAATTATTGCAGGTCCTCAAGTTGCAAAACTATATGGTTTCAAAAAACTAAAAGAGAAGATTGAATCACATCCCGATAATTTCACAAGATTTCTCATCATATCCAAGGATAGAAAAATATACACAGGAGAAAATGCAAGAACAATGCTCGTTTTCGGCGTAAAGAACGAACCCGGTATTCTGTTCAGATGTCTGAGTATCTTTGCCCTGCGGAACATCGATCTAACCAAATTAGAATCAAGAGCAGTCCTGGGAAAACCATATGAATATCTTTTTTACATCGATTTTAAAGGCAGCATGGAAGACGAAAATTGCAACCATGCAGTCGAAACTTTAAAGGAAGTAGTAACCTACCTAAAACTCCTCGGAAGTTACGTAATAAAGGATAAAAAGTGAAACTAATTTTATCAAAATCCCCTAAAGTAAAGGGTGAGATAAAAGTTGGCGGAGATAAGTCCATTACGCACAGAGGCTTAATAATCGGTTCGATTGCCGAAGGAATAACTACTCTAAAAGATTATTCGGAATGCGAAGATTGTTTGGCAACTCTGGAAATTATGAAAAAACTCGGGATATCGATTCTTAAAAACAAGTCAACTATCAGAATAGAAGGCAAAGGTCTCAATGGGCTCAAAGAACCGGACGATATATTAGACTGTAAAAACTCAGGTACTTCTATGCGTTTACTATCAGGCTTACTTGCCGGACAGAATTTCTTTTCGGTATTAACGGGAGACAACTCTTTAACTAAACGTCCTATGAGAAGAATAATAGAACCTCTTGCTCTTATGGGAGCAAAAATCTCCGGTAGAGATAATGATCAATTCGCACCCCTTACGATAAAAGGAGGAAATCTAAAAGCAATAGACTACAAATCCCCCGTAGCCAGTGCCCAGGTAAAATCCTCAATACTGCTTGCTTCTTTGTATGCCGAAGGAAATTCTTCTATTACCGAGCCCTCTATGAGCCGTGATCACACAGAAAGGATATTGAATTTATTTGGAGCAAAAGTGGAAACCTCAGAAAATAAAATTACCTTAAAAGAGAAAAATAGATTAATTGCAAAAGAGTTATCTATACCAGGAGACATTTCATCGGCAGCCTTTTTTATTGTCCTTGCAAGTTCGATTAAAGGTTCAAAAATACTAATTAAGAACGTAGGGATAAATCCCACCCGAACCGGTATTCTTGATGTATTAAAAAGTATGGGAGCTGATATTTCTGTTAAAAATGAGCGAAACACAGCTTACGAACCAATCGGCGACTTACTCGTAAAAGCAAGTAAATTAAAAGGAATAGAGATTTCCGGAAAACTAATCCCAAAAGTAATAGATGAACTTCCCATATTAGCTGTAGCTGCAACCCAAGCAGAAGGAGTAACCACGATTAAAGACGCACAGGAACTAAGAGTAAAAGAAACCGATAGAATTTACGCGATAGCTGCGGGGCTTAAAAAAATGGGAGCAAAAATAGAGGAAAAGCCTGACGGACTCACAGTAGAGGGTCCAACGACACTAAAAGGAAATATTTGCGAAAGTTTTGGTGATCATAGAATTGGTATGGCGCTAGCTGTAGCAGGGGTTATAGCAGAAGGAAAAACCACACTTGCAGAATCCGAATGTATCGATGTTTCTTTTCCCGGATTTACCGGAATACTCAGGAGGATATGTGGAGCAGATCACGTCTATGAAAAAAATTAAATTCATACATAAAAAAATCAAAGCAAAGTCTTCTCCTGAAGCCGTATTTGAAAGAGCCTACAAAGAAGACCCATATAGCTTTATTTATGAATCCATGATACACATAAAAAAAAGAGGTGAACACTCACTCCTGGGAGGAAGACCCTTTATCATATTAAAAAGTACCGAAGAAAATATTGATATTGAAATTTTCGGAGAAAAGCATACGGAAAAAGGCAATCCACTCAATAAAATCAGAGAACTAATGACTTTAGTCGAAAATTATCCTTATATTCCCGGTTTTTCCGGAGGTGCAGTTGGTTATCTTTCTTACGACACAGTTAGATTTTTCGAAAAAATTCCGGATGAAAATCCCGATGAAATTAAGGCACCTGAGACTTATTTTATGTTCCCATCGGAAATAATTCTTTTTAATCATAAAAATGATACTGTAGACATAATTTTATACTCAGATAATAACGACGCTAGAAGAATTGAAGAATTGATAAAAATAATAAAAACCTCGGAAGAAGAAGATTATACCCTTACCGAAGGAAAAAAAATTGAATTTATCAGCAACTTTACAAAAGAAGAATATTGCGATACAGTAGAAAAAGCCAAGGAGTATATTTATGCCGGAGATATATTCCAGGTTGTACCTTCACAACGATTTAAAGTCGCAGCCGAAAAAGAACCTATCAATATATACAAAGCACTAAGGCTTACAAATCCTTCTCCTTATATGTATTATCTCAGATTTAACGATTTATACATTCTGGGTTCATCCCCTGAAACACTGATTAAGCTTGAAGCAGGCGGTCTTGTAACAAGCAATCCTATAGCAGGAACAAGAAGAAGGGGACGAACCGAAGAAGAGGATAGTAAATTTGCGAAAGAACTCCTGAGCGATGAGAAAGAACTCGCGGAACATATTATGCTTGTCGATCTTGCGAGAAATGATATTGGCAGGGTATGCGAATACGGTAGTGTAAAAGTCACTAACTTTATGCACATCGAAAAATACGCAAAGGTAATGCACAACATATCTGTAGTTAATGGAAACTTACTTGAAAACAAAGATGCCTTTGACTTGATTAGGGCTACATTTCCCGCGGGAACTGTTTCAGGAGCACCAAAAATAAGAGCAATGGAAATAATTGATGAATTGGAACCTGTAAGACGGGGCATTTACGCTGGAGCTCTGGGGTATTTCGGATTTTCGGGCAATATGGACGTATGTATAGCTATAAGAACAATCGTAATATACAAAGATATGATTTACTTTCAGGCAGGAGGCGGAGTTGTCGCGGATTCAATACCTGAGCTTGAATATAAGGAAACCATAAACAAAATGAGCGCCTTAAAAAAAGCTATAGAGATGTCACAATGATTTTGCTAATCGATAACTACGATTCTTTTGTATATAATCTTGCTCAATTTTTAGGAGAACTCGGAGCAGAGATACAGGTAAGACGAAATGATAAAACTTCAATCAAAGAAATCGAGCAATTAGCACCAACAACAATAATAATTTCACCCGGTCCGGGTACTCCAAAAGATTCAGGTATAAGCCCGGAAGTATTACTTCGTTTTAAAGGTGAGATTCCAATGATGGGTGTTTGTCTTGGACACCAGACAATAGGAGAAGTTTTCGGAGGTAAAGTGCTGAGAGCAGATAAAATTTTACATGGTAAAACTTCTAAAATACACCATGACGGTAAAACCATATTCAAAAATATAGAAAACCCCTTTACCGCGACACGTTATCACTCTTTAATTGTAGAAATGGAAACTCTGCCGGACTGTCTTACACTATCGGCTTGGACTGAAGATAAAACAATAATGGCAATAAGACACAAAGAATATAATATCGAAGGAGTACAATTCCATCCGGAATCCGTTTTAACGGAAGTTGGAATGAAAATTTTAAAAAACTTTATTAAAGGAAGGGAAATAGAGTGAAGGTTATAAAGTACAATGAAATAACGGAAGATTTCTTCAAATATAAAGAAATAGAGGAAGCAACTAATGTAAGAAAGATAATAAACGACGTTCGAAAAAACGGAGACAGGGCACTAAAAAAATATACCAAACAATTCGATAAAACCGAAATAGATCAAATACAAATAAGCGGCATAGAGATAGAAAATGCGTACAAAAAAGCTTCAAAAGAAGAATTAACAGCTATTGAAAAAGCAGCTCTTAACATAAAGCAATTTGCACTAAGACAAAAAGAACAATTCAAGAATTTCGAATTTGAAATCAAAAAGGGAGTATTTACAGGACAAACAATCAATCCCATTAACAGAGTAGGAATTTATGTCCCCGGAGGAAATTTTCCTCTGGTATCGACACTCCTTATGTGCGCGATACCTGCACAGGTAGCAGGCGTATCTGAAATAGCCGTCACGTCTCCGCCAACTTGTGAGGGCAGTATACATCCATTGATTCTCAGTGTTGCCTATCTACTAAAAATCACAGAAATCTACAAATTGGGAGGCGCACAGGCAATAGCAGCACTAGCATATGGAACGGAAACAATCAGGTGCGTAGACAAGATATTCGGACCGGGAAACAAGTACGTACAATTTGCCAAAAAGGAAGTTTTTGGAAATGTGGGCATTGATTTTATAGCAGGACAGACAGAAATAATGATAATTGCAGATGAGACAGCAGAACCAAAAATAATAGCCTCGGATTTGCTTTCACAGGCCGAACACGACATAGACGCGGTACCCATTTTGGCAACAACTTCTGAGCGACTTGCAAAATTAGTTTTAAACGAACTTGAAGTAAGACTTGAGACACTAAAGACTAAGGATATAGCACGACAATCACTTGAAAGAAAGGGGTTAATAATTCTATTGAACGATATCCGGGAGGGAATCGAACTTGCTAATAAGAAAGGACCCGAGCACCTGGAATTACAAATCAGAGAACCGGAAAACCACATAAACAAACTTCGCAATTATGGGTCTCTTTTCATAGGAAAGTATTCGGCAGAAGCTCTTGGAGATTATTCAAGCGGATTGAATCATACATTACCGACAAATACGACAAGCAAGTATACCGGAGGACTCTGTGTCAAGGATTTTCTTAAACTTCAAACTACACTCAAGGTAACAAAAGAAGGGTTGGACGAAATAGGCCCTGTAGCGGAAAAGCTTGCCGAAATAGAAGGACTGTACGCTCATTTAGAATCAATCAGATCGAGATACGAAAGCGGCTAAGCCGCTAAAATGTAAAAATTAAATATCAAAATGAAAAATGACAAATCAAAGTTAAAAAGTGAATTTAAAAAAACAACAAATGGCACAAACAAGTACAAATCCTTTCCCATTTTTTGGTCAGAGGAAGGGATAATTTTGCATTTTTATTTGTGATTTTGCTTTTTAATTTTTGATATTTAAATTTAATTGGGGGGGTATATGGAATGCATACAAGATAAAAATTTAGAGAATTGTAATTGTTCTTACGAACCTTGTTCCAGAAAAGGAAGATGTTGTTTATGCATTCAATATCACTTAAGAGCAAGGGAACTTCCCGCATGCGTTTTCCCTGATAACGTTGAAAGAACTTATAATAGATCTTTCGAAAAGTTCTCAGAATTGGTAAAAGAAGGAAAAATATAGGAGGCAAAATACAAAAAAAATCGATTGTATTGATTTTTATCGCGTTATTGTTTCAACTTAACTGTGCTCACATGCGTTTTTCTGAACAAATCGAACCCATTATCGAAAAAGGAAACTTAAACGCAGCAGAACTTAAAAACCTTATAGAAAGCAAAAGTAACGAGTATATGCTTATAGACGTCAGATCTAAAGGTGAATACGAAAGCGGATATATACCAACAGCAATAAATATTCCTCACACAAAGATTCAGGAATACATGGAAGAAATTCCAAAAGAAAAATTAATCATTGTTTATTGCAAAGTAGGAGAACGTGCAGAAGTTGCCAGAAAAAAACTAACAGAATTGGGTTATGAAAATGTAATAAACTTCGGCGGCACCAATTCGTGGAGTTACGAACTGGTGAAATAAACACTCAAGAATGTTGAACAGTTGAATTGTTGAATTGGAAAAATTCCTGTAAATCTTGGTTAATCCTGCCTCAATATAAATTAAATGTCAAAAATTAAAAAGCAAAATGACAAATAAAAATGCAAAAACTAAAAATAATAGGACGCTGATAAACGCAGATTGGAAAGGATTTTTTATTTGTTTTTTCATTTCAACCTTTCAACTATTTAACTTTTTATTAGAGTTTGTCTTTAGACTAATAAAAATATTTGTGTAATTCGTGTGATTCGTTGTTTCCTTGTTTTTTAAATTTTTTTTGAACTTTGATTTGTATTTTTACATTTTGATATTTGATTTTTGCATTTTAGCGGCTTTGCCGCGCTAGGTTCTCTGTGGTAAAATAAGTTATTGGAATCGGAAATATATTCTCCCTTCAGACGGAGAAATATCCTTTGGGACAGCATATTCTAAGGTAAATTTCTTGATATTAATACCAAATCCATAAGAATATTGCCATCTGTTATAAAAAAAATTGGCATCTACAAACGGATAGGCGGTCAGAATTCCGAATTTACTTCTAAATTCAAACCCAACAATTGCACCCTCCTTAACAACCATGCCCGGATAACCTCTAAACGATCTAAAAAAAGTTAAATCACCTTCATCAAAGGAAAGTTTAAAATACTCGAGTTTAATAACAAAAAAGAAAAAATATATATTGGCTAAGGTTTCAAGGTCCCATTCTTTACCCTTCCGAAATCTTTCTTTGTAAAAAATATCAAATGGCTTTGAGTTATATGAAAAACCAACGTCTAAGAAAGGGTAAGATTCACTTATACTTTGACTCGAAATAATCTCGAGACCTAACTGGCTCAAAAACGAAGCATCATGATAAAAATATTCCAGCCCGGAAGAAAAAGATATTAAATTATAATGATCTTTAATATAATTATGATTTAAAGAAAAATTTAAATTTAACGGTAGAGACAATATGGCGGGTTCAATATACTCGGATACTTCATTTTGATATTCTTCTCTCTCCCTTTCCAATTTTATATTGACTTCCCTGCCTTTACCGAAAAGATTTGTATTATTAAAAGCAAGTAGACCGCTAAAACCCCCGTTATTCGAATACGAAACAACGCCTTGTAAATTTCCACTGGTTTGCTCTCTTAAAAAAACAATAACATCAACCCAACCCTCCTCTACTGACGGCAGCAACTTAAACGAATCAACATCAATATAATCTATTTCATCTAATTCATTAATCGCTTTGGCTATTTTTGTTTCGCTAAAGATATCATCTTGTCCTATTTGAATTTTTTGTCTAAGATAATCCGGTTTAGTATACGAAAGACCTTCTATTAAGACATTTCTAACTTTCTGCAAATGACCTGGTTCAATTATAAATTTCCAGTTCAGGTAGAAAGAATCCATAGAAAACTCCACTATCTTAACCTGTATAAAAGGAAATCCCTGATTTGAATAGAAAGTTATAATTTCTTCGATATTTTTCTCAAACAATTCCTTGCTAAAAACTGTTCCTTTTCGGGGCAATAAACTTTTCAGTTTTTTCTCGGAAAAAATTATATTTCCAGAAAAAGTTATATCGCCAACTTTAAAAGAACTATTCGCTAAAAAAGAAGGCCCGGAGAACTCATCTCCGGGTATCAACGCAAAAATTATGGTTAAAACCACCAAAGATTACTTCCGACCGGGATAATAAACAGTATCAGAAAATGAAAATTTAAAGAGTATAGTTTTATAATTGAATATCGGTAAAGAATCAACGTACTTAAAATTCAAAACCCTAATACCTTCCCAATCATCAATATATATCTTTATATCTTCCTCTCTCAAAGGGACTTTCTGTTCCTGTGCTTTCCTAAGTAATCTATTCGGAACTTCAGGATATGGACAATTAGAGCTGGGGCTGAAGAGTCTTTCAGCTTCACTTTTCATATTCGAATAGTCCAAACGTACCTTCGTCCATCGTACGCCAAACAAAATACAGTAACCCAAAAAAAAAGCAATTATAATCCATAGAAAAAATTTACCCATAAAATTTCCCCCTAAAAAAATTAGAACTACAAAAAAATTACCACCTGACTTTCTTAACCTGTTCTATATTTTTACGGGCTCTTAGTATACCTTCTTGCGCATACTTTATCCACTTAGAATCACTTGTCCTCACTATTGTCTTTTTCCAGATTCTTATGGATTCCTCAAATTTTTCTATTGATGGATTCCACTTTTTATCCTGCATATAATTTAATCCTAAACGATAATAGTACTCGCCATAAAGAGCTAAAAGAATTGCGTCATCTGAATCAATACGAAAACCTTCATTAATATATTTTTTAACACCTGAAAGATTCTTTCTGGTAAGCTCAAGATTAATCAACTGATAATATACACTTAAATTGCCGGGTTCAATTTTTAAAGCTTCTTTATAGTAACTCTCAGCTTTCTGATATTGCTTTAATTTTAAATACGCGTTTCCAATTTGTATTCTGCTGGAAACATGCTTGGGAATTATTTTAATTATTGTTTTGTATTCTTCGATAGCATTTCCGTATTCCCCAAGTTCGCTGTAACATTCGGCAAGCTTTTTAATTATTTCGATATCATCATCAAAAGCCTTTTTAGCTTTTTTAAAAAACTCAACCGCTTCGCGATAACGCTTACGTTCAAAATAAGCGTTTCCCAACCTGAAAGCTATCCCACTATTATCAGGATCATATTGATAAGCTTTTTTATAGTTATTTAAAGCTTCATCGTACCTACCCTGTGATTCAAGATAACTCGCATATAAGTCATAACTATTGGCATCTTCAGGAAATTCTTTTATAACTTTTTTGAAAAGTAACTCTGCTTTTTCAGGTTCTCCTATCATAGCATACAGGGAAGCAATAGCATTTGCCATTTTACGATTACTCTCCGGATCAGAAAAACATCCAAACTTTTCTTTGCAAATTGCAAGGGCTTTATTTGTATCTCCAACTATAAGATATACCTGTCTCAGTGCGAGATACGCATCCACATAGGAAGAATCTGCATCAATGGCTTTCTCAAGAAGAGGAATTGCCTCATTATAATTTCTCTGTTTCATATGTTCGAAAGCAAAACTGTAAAATTTTTCCGCCTCGGAAACTTCCTGTGTTTGAGTACCTTCATTTCCATCTTTTTTATCTCGAGCAGACGCACAGCTTGCTAAAACTAATAAAGAAAAAAGAAAAAAAAACCTTAAAAATTTCACTTATCGATCCCCCTTTCCTTTTGATTTGGGTCTTACCGCAAGAATCGTTTTTTCAGCATCTTTTGCTTTAACCCAGATAAAATAAGTCATACCCGCATCATCAGTTTTATAATAAGGACCTTCAAAAAAAGACTCTTCGACAAGTTCCTTATAATTGTTAATAAAATTAACTTCCATAACTAACTGAGTCCTATTTTCATCCTGAGCTTCAGAGGTTAATCTATAACCATTAGCTAAAATCTCTAAATAAGGATCGCTCAATAGATCATTTTTTATTTCTTTCATTGCTTCTTCTTCTTTAAACAATTCATAAAGATTACCCTGTGGAATAATATCATACTCATCCTCGTAAAGTTTCACCATAGAAACAAGATTCAAAAGAGAAGAATAACCGTTGAGAACTCTATTATTATTTAAAACATCAAATCTCTCCGAATAAAAAGAATTAAAAAGATTTACCGCTAAAGGGATTTTCTTCTTAAAAATAACAATATCGCCAAGAAAATCGATTTTTCTGCCTCCGTTCACATAGGAAACCATTTTATCGTCAAATTCTTTTAGATCCTGTATTAAAATTACATCCTTTTTCGAATCAAGTACATCGATAATCATTTTAACTTGTTCATGAATACTTTCTGAATACAAAGGAATCGTATCCGTTTCATCTACCGATTTGGGTATATCCTTGCTTTGAACTGCCAAAAGCGGATTTTCCAATTTCTTCTCGATATGCCCAAACAGAAACCGAACGACATCCTCTTCTATCAGATCACTCCTTCTCAAACTATCCCTTATCAAAAGACTATTTTGGATTCCTGAAATCATATAAGCAAGTTCCTCATTTTCCTGTACCATCAAATTTATAACCCTGTCTTTTTCTTTTTCCATATTAATTCCGGAAATATAACGCAAAAGGCTATTTAATTCTGGTCCAATATTTCTATAATCATATTCTCTCGCTTCTTTAATTTCATAAGCGGCAAAAGTTAATGCGGAATCAATCGGATAAAGATATTCAGATATCCTGATTTGCAGGGAACTATCCGCGGTAAATAAATCTTTCTTTAATTCCTTAACTATACCCTCACATTGAGTAATTTTGGTTTTTGCTCTCATTACAGACATTTTCCTTCTTGTTATCCATTGCGGATCAGGATTTATTTCTTTCCTGAAATAAGGTTCTAAAACTCTTTCCCATTCGACTTCCAAAGGATATTGTCCGTTCTTTATCATATATTTTTCCAGCGCATTTCTTATTTCTTTGAGTCCCTTCTCAGCCTTCAATCGATGCGCCCTGCCGGCAAAGATAGCTTCTCCACCACAGGAGATAAAAACCAAAACACAAGATAATACTATTAAAACCAGCGATTTCCTCATAAAAAATAACCCTCCATTCAACCTTTGGAGCCGACGGGACTTGAACCCGTGCCCTCCTGACTGCCAGTCAGGCGCGCTACCAACTGCGCCACGGCCCCTATTATATATAAATTTATATTAATGTAAAAAATTGAATTGTCAAGATTTTAAATCCGGTTATCCAACCATAAAGGCACGGAGACACAAAACCCCACCCACAACCCCAAATATTTTGACAGGATTAACAAGATTTACAGGATTTCTTTTTTCAACTTCCTAACTTCCCAACCTCCTAACATCCTAACAATAATATTAACAACGAATAACATGAAAATATTCACCGCAGAGACGCAGAGAACGCAGAGCCACACCACACCCTATATGATTTGTAGGAGGGACTTCCCAGTCCCGAAAGTCGAGGTTGGGAAACCTCTCCTACAGTATTATTATACGCACCCCTGCATTTTTATTTATGAAATTAAAAGTTATAAAAAACCATTCTGTTCTTCGTGCCTTAGTGACTTAGTGGCTAATCTTTTTAATTTTTTTGCAAAAAAAACAAAAAGTCGACTGGCAATAATATAATCAGAAAAAAGGACGCCTGAGCGCCCCTTTTTCTGAAAGTTTTATATGAAAAATCTACGATTACTGACCTGGCGTCAATGTTAAGTCAGACGTCGCACCAGTTTTACAACCACCCGCTATAGTGTAAGATGTTCCAGTAAAACCAATACCACCAACCGCTTCATAACCTACTTGTCCTTCGTTACCTATAACAAAAGTAAACACCCCCGGAGTAACTGCATCGAAACCAATCCTAATACCATCGTACGGATTTTCGAAGTTTCTCGGTAACTCATCTATAAGCCGTTGTTCAGCCTCATTTGGATATCTACCCATTTCATCTATAGACAACGACTCAACAGTTACCTGCAAAGTATGCTGATTAGCTTTCACTGAAGCGCATTTAGCCCTGTCCACTATCCTTACAAAGTTCGGGATGGCTATAGCCGCAAGAATACCAATGATGACGACCACAACCATTAACTCAATAAGCGTAAAACCACGTTTCTTCATATGACCTCCTAAATTTAAAAGTTTAACTTAACCACCACAACAAACAAATCAATTGTAATCATATACCAATATCTATGCAAGAAACATTCCTTAAAAAAAGACATTGATTTTCAAATACTTAAACCTAATCATGTTCGCAAAGTGCAAATTTTCTTGCAAAATTCGTAAAATAAATTTAACATAAAATCCATAGGTCTCATAGCAAATCAATTGACCATACCTGGAAAAAGAATAAGATTTAAGGGGATTGTGTTTTTTCCGAAACCGGTAATAGTGTAAACATCAAATGGGTCTTCCGTTTCGTACTCTACCACACCTTCAACATCGGCACCAGCTTCATCCTGAACCGCCGGACTAAGCGGGTTAAAAGGATTTTTCATTCCGGAAGGTAGATCATCAGAAATAATATTAATTGAAGAAGGGTAGGCCCCCGGGTTATCTATAGCATAAAATTCTACTTCAACTTGAGTTGTATGCATATTAGCTTTTACCTCTGCCACCTTAGCTTGATTAACAATTCTAACATAATTAGGTATTGCAATCGCCGCAAGAATACCAATAATAACAATTACTACCATTAACTCAATTAATGTAAACCCCTCTCTGTTCCTTATCATATACTTAAAAATACGAAAAAAATCAAAAATGTCAAGGCTAAAAATATATTTCTGATCCCCCCAAAAATTCGATACCAATTACCGAAAGGGTTTGGGATGACCCAATTCACAAGGATTTTCTCATTGGATTTTCAATTTTTGGGATTTTTAAATTAGCGTGTTACAAGGAGGCTGTGTCCCTCAAAAAACCCTCTCGGAGGGCGAGTGGGCATGGTTCCTTGAAATGCAAGCATTTCAAGGAGAGCGAGCCCGAGAGCGGGAGTGGTGATTTCCTCGCCGGGGAAATCAACCACGGCTTTTTGAGGGATTCAGGCTCCGACTTTGAAAAAAAGGGGGATGCCAGTAAAAATATATTTTTCATGAATTAATTAAAAAAATTTACCACAGAGAACACACCCACCTCACCCAAAATATTTAGATAGGATTAACAAGATTGACAGGATTTTTTGAATAATAGCCACGGATAAACACAGATTTAATATATATTTTTTTGACTTAACAACAATAAAAGATGAGGTAGTTAGGCAAGACGTTCCCAACTGTGAATATCTGCGGCTAATTAATCCGGGGATGGAGAGGGGATTCACATCCTGAAAATCTGCGTTCATCTGCGTCCCTTTACTGAGGTGTTGTGTGGGGAAAACCCGGCGTTGACAATTTGAAGAAAAAAACTATAATAATTCGAGGCTTATGATAAATATTAACGAAAATTACTTAAAATTAAAATCATCCTATCTCTTTACAGAGATAGAAAAAAGGGTAACGGCATTCAGAGATACTAATCCCGATAAAGAAATTATCAGTTTAGGTATAGGTGATGTTACAAAAGCCTTGCCTCATGCCTGTATTAAAGCTTTCCAGAAGGCTGTTCGGGAAATGTCGGAAGATAATTCTTTTCGCGGATACGGTCCATATAAAGGATATTCCTTCCTTCGCGATAAAATTGCCGAAATAGACTTTAACTGCCGGGGAGCGGATATTTCTCCGGATGAAATATTTGTAAGTGACGGGGCAAAATGCGATACCGGTAATATCCAGGAGCTTTTTTCTCTAAATTTGAAGGTTGCCGTGCCGGACCCCGTTTACCCTGTTTACGTGGACACAAACGTTATGGCTGGTCGTACGAATGAGTGGGAAGATGGCAGGTATAATGGTTTGATATACTTGGATACAACAGAAGAAAACGATTATGTTCCCTCTTTACCCCACGAAAAAGTGGATTTAATATACCTCTGCTTTCCAAATAATCCTACCGGAGCGACTATTGACAGGGAAAGACTAAAAAATTGGGTAGATTACGCAAAAGAAAATAATGCCCTGATTCTCTATGATGCCGCATATGTTGCCTTTATACGGGATAGCAGCATACCGCAGAGTATTTACGAAATAGAAGGCGCAAAAGATATAGCGATAGAATTCAGAAGTTTCTCCAAAACTGCCGGATTTACAGGTACTCGGTGCGCCTATACCGTTATTCCAAAAAAATGTATGGCTTATGATAAAAACGGAAACAAGCACTCAGTACATAATTTGTGGGACAGACGCCAAACCACTAAATTCAACGGAGTTTCTTACCCTGTGCAGAGAGCGGCAGAAGCCGTTTATACACAGGAAGGACAGGAACAAATACGTTCTTTAATTGATTATTACCTACAAAACGCCAAGGTAATAAGAAAAGCGTTCGAAGAATTAGGATATAAATGCAATGGCGGAGATAATGCGCCGTATATCTGGATTAAAACGGAAAAAGACTCCTGGGAATTCTTTGATTTACTGTTAAATAAAGCCAATATAATCTGTACACCCGGCAGCGGATTCGGCAGATGCGGAAAAGGCTATATCAGAATAAGCTCATTTAACAGTCAGGAAAACGTGAAAGAAGCCGTAAATCGAATTAAGACAACACTCAGGTGAAAAAACATGCTGCAAAGACACCCCGATACGGTCATTCTTCCTTACCCCGATACGGTCATTCTTCCCTACGGGGCACCCTACGGGGCAAGCGGGGCAGGCAGAGAACACGAAGCCCATCCCAACCCTAAAAGATTTAGACAGGATTTATAAGATTAACAGGATATTGTGTTTATTTAAAGCCCATCCCAACCCCAAAAGATTTAGACAGGATTTACAAGATTAACAGGATAAGGATATAAAAAGACAAAATAAATGCAATACGAAAAACTTACTGAAAAAATAATTGGCTGTTCTTATCAAGTTTATAATAAAATGGGTTTTGGATTTTTGGAATCGGTCTATGAAAAATGTCTAATGCTTAAATTGAACAAAGCAGGACTTAAAGCTGAATCACAATATCCTATTACGGTTTACTATGAGGATACTGTTGTTGGAGAGTTTGCAGCTGATATTATTGTTGAAGATTCAATAATACTAGAAATAAAAGCTGTAAGACATATAGCCAAGGCACATGAAGTTCAATTAGTCAACTATCTAAATGCAACCCAAAAGGATATAGGGTTGATTATCAATTTTGGAGAAAAAGAAGTTGAAATAAAGAGAAAAGTTAGAGAATTACCAGAAAGTTAATTTTGTTTGGTCATTTTAACAATAAATAATATCTTTTTTATCCTGTCCATCCTGTTATCCTGTCTAAATAATTTGGTGGGTAGAGGCGGGTCTTAAACAAACAAAAAATCCTGTCTATGTTTTTTTTAAACAAATAGTATTTTTTTTATCCTGTCCATCCTGTTATCCTGTCTAAATAATTTGGTGGGTAGAGGCGGGTCTTAAACAAACAAAAAATCCTGTCTATGTTTTTTTTAAACAAATAGTATTTTTTTATCCTGGCTAATAAAACTGAAATCCTCACTTCCATCAGTATAGATAGAAATGAGGACCTCAGAGAAATGCAAGAAAGGAAGGAAAATCTTACCGCATTTCGCTTTTTCTTAAATCCAGAGTAAAGGAATTACTACTCTCCCCTCCTCTTTCATCCCTGGCTTTTATTTTAACTACAAATGAAGTATCTTTATCCACTTCAGGGGCTTCCCAGATGAGTTTATTTCCTTGAAGGCTCATGCCCGGAGGTGCTGATTCGAGCGTCATGGCAAAATTATCTCCATCCGCATCTTTAACCTCTATCTCATATTTCATTAACCTTTCTTCCCCCTGGAGTGAACCTATTATTATTTCAGGAGGCGTATTCTGCACGGCAATTTTTTCTATTTTAACTTTCTTTCCCCTGCCAAAACCATCGAAAGGCTCGACTTCCGCATGAATCTCATCTCCTGCCTTTATTTTACCCCCGGGTAATTTTTCTCCACTAAAAGCGTACTCTCCGTTTATGAACCACTCAACTAAAAAACTTACACTATCTTTCTCATCTGGATCTCTCACATCACCCTGAACAGAAAGCTCATCTTCATTGCGTGGTTCTGACGGTTCTATTCTTACCCAATTGATCTCCGGTTTTGTATTCGCGATAACAACTGGTCCTACACTCTTTTTCTCTTTTCCGTCGATTAGAATTAAACACACAACGGTATCTCCTTTTGAAAAATGATCCGGAGATAACAGAGCTTTATCAACTCCTTTAGCGACCCCATTAACCAACCATTTGAACTCAGCATTTCCTCCTGAGATTAAAGTTGCGTCAATGGTAATAGGATCTATTGTCCTCGGGTTTACGGGCGAAAACTTTGAGGATACAAAACCTACCGCATCAGCTCCAGCGGGGGAACCGTTTTCTCCGCCGCAGCCAAATATCAAAAGAAAAATTGCGCAGAAAATTAATCCCGATCTTCGTCTTTCCATTGTATATGTTCCCTAAATGACATAAATGACCCAATATTTTTAACCTCAATCTTACCACCCGATTGAATTATCTTTTTACCTTCGCCTGATATACTAAAGCTATAGCTGGGCGGCTGGGGCATACCTGAACCCGCATCTACTCCCAAGAGGTTATGCGAACCACCTGTTCTTATATGGAAACAATAAGAACGCGCTTCAGAACCTTCTCCGCCAATATCACAGGGACCGATTTTTGCCCCACCTCCAGGAGAAAAAGTATAGAATTCAAGAGAATCCTGGAAATAAATAGCCGGCGTTACCACTTTTTCTCTATCATGGGTAAGCACAGTCATCCAACCTTCATCCTCCGGATATCCAGGTTCTCCAAGATCGCTTTCGTAATAACAAGTATCACCAAGTTCTCCTGACAAGTAATGAATGGCATAAAAACGCTCTGCAGATTCTTCAAAAATATCCGAACGGTTTCCCGTACCATAGGCAATCCAGTAACCGCCGTAAGCAGGGTCTTTCCATATAAGAGGTCTATAGTACGCGGGATGCCAGTTATTAATGTCTGTCGTATCACTTGGTAATGGGGACTGGAATATTTTCCGTGCTTTCCAGTCTAATGGATTAGAATACCTGAGATCAACGAACCAGAGCTGACCTGCCGCATCCGGAATGAACAAAAAGTCATAACGGTTTCCGAACTGAGGATCTATATTTATGATAGCAGGTGTAGCAACAAAAGGATAATCCATCCTTCCTTCAGCGGGAGGGATACAAATAAAATTAGTATCGATTCCGAAAGTGGCAGCTTTCCAGACGTCAAAAGCAATAATCGAATTTCCAACCACTGGCTCCGCGGTAGCGGTAGTATCGAAGATAGAAAGACCCAGCGGGTCGGGGAACTGACCACCTCCCATAAAACCGTAAAAACGGTCGATAATTTTCCCCGGATAACCCGACCAGTTTACGCCAACCTTATACATTATCGGAGCCGAAGTAGTTTTACCCAGTATTTTCTTCAAACTATCACTTTGCCAGGCATCAAACAGAAAACGGATGGAATCGCTCACGTCAGAGACTTCACCCAGCGGATCCGTAACATCGAAAGCCGTGAAGGAATTTCCTCCTTCTCCTTGAGTGGCAATTAAAATTGTGTGCCATTCATTCCACTCCTTCGTACTATCACCTTCACTGGCAGGGAACCACACATCGGCTGCCATCGGGTCTCCATCCACAAAGTAATCATGATAAGAAAGCAAGTTTTTTACTTTAGAAATGAAATTCATCGGTATGATACCGGCAATTTCAAGCCCTCCTTTTCCGGCCTGACCTTTTATGGTATCCGCGAATACGTGAAGCATACCGTCATTGCCGCCAGCGTATATAAGCGAGCTTCTATTTTTGCTCATAACATTATAAAAGCTATCCCACCCTTCGTCCTCGAAGAAATAATTCGGAGCTTGTATTCGCAACGGAGATGAATGGAAAATATCTCCTAATTCACCCAGACTATCATCGGTAAATCCGTCTCTTATTCTGTCAACCACACTTGCCCTACCCTCAGAAGAAACACCCAAATCGGCAGCAGTGAAATTCGAAGTGTCAAATGGGAGCATACTTCCATTCGACTTAATACCATAAATTGGTCGTGAATCCGCCGCGTCATCTGCCAGAGAATCCCCCGCCGACCAGATAATAAGATTCGGATCTATATCATTCAAATCGATTTCGCCAGTCGTCAATTTCAAAGCTCTGAGCTCACCATCCCATATAGGTGTTGTATCGGGTTTAAAGGAAGCTGTATAAAGCCTCGATTGATATTCCGTCGATAAAAATTCTTCCTCAACCGAGTTTACATTTGCTGATGAGTAAGATTGAGACATGCTGGACTCGATTCCCATGAATATGCTTCTAAGGGCATTCGCAAGATCTCTCGCGTCCTCCGCGATATAAGCATAACCGGTTAAAGGTTGCTTCTGAGGATTTAGAGCATCAGGTACCGAATAATAAGGAGGAGATTGAGGAGGCCCAAAGTGGGGGTTTGATGTCATACACCCTCCTGAAGGATCAATAGCATCAGGATTCCCCGCCATCATAGACGAATCTGCCCACGTACCGCCCCATCTCGCTGTCCAGTTAAGAATATTCGCACAATCTGCATCAATAGACGTACCGTAACCGACAGCATAGACTCGTATCGAATCAGGACCGGAAATGGTATCCCTATCTCCGTGAAATGCCAGATATGCGCTGCGAACAAGATCCACCGCTCCTCGTCTTAGGTCTTCCGTGTAGTCAACCCTGTCAGGTGGCCCTCCAGGATCAATAGCCGTTGATACAAAACAATTATTTCGAGGTACGTTAGGCATTCCATCAGTAACAAGAACAACGCTGTATTTCATACACCACAATTCCTTATTATGTTTATTTCGGTATTCTGCTATATGTTGAACCGCGGCGTCCACCAGCATACCGTTAGGAGTAGAACCATCCATCTCTGTAGTGTTTACATGTGCCCATATTGAGTCGACAGATGTACCCATCGTATCGGTGTGCAGATATTGCCAACCAGTCAGATCATTCACCCAGGTTTTGCTTACCTGATCCCACCTGATAGGATCATAAAAATTAGGCGGAACGTTGGTACGGATATCATGAGAATCTGCATCATAGTAATGGAACGTATCTCCTACAAACACTTTTGAATCATCAAAAAAACCCTGACCTAATTTTATCGGAAATTCATCATTCTCATCAACAAGTCCGTCACTATTCACATCGAGCAGAGAATGAATGACAAGAAGAGCATCCTTCATTCTGTCTGATGTTGTCCCGACTCCAGGCGTATGTTTAAGATGTACTCCAACATGAGCGGTTTTAAGCCCATCATCGGTCGTATATTCGACATAACATTCAACATCCTCGATATCTCCCAGACCTGATACCGGAATCGTTATATTTCTTTCTTGATAATCACTTAGGCGATGCCAACTGTAAGTCCCTCCTGGAAATTCATTCCAGCCCGTAGCATCACGAATTTTTAATGTCCAGGTTAAATCTAAATCGCACGACCTTGGCTTAGATCCAGGCTCCTCCCACGTTATATTCAAAATCCAGTCTCCGTTTGCGGGATCTCCAACAAAACTACCCATATCGTTAAGGGGGTAATTATAGGGATACTGTGTATTATCAAACCACGCACTAAAATTCTCGACATCGGGCACGCTGGAACTAAAACTGCGCTTCAAAAGTTCAACATCTACATTAAATGTTGTTGTTTCCTCTTTCATTGACCCGGATCTATCCAGGAGAATAATGGCACCAGCAGGAACCCTCAAGGTTTTAAACAGCCTTTCGTCCTGAATGTGAGCGCTCAATAAAAGAGGTACAAATATAAAAACTAAAAATATCCTTTTCATCTCTAATCTCCTTTTGGAACCAAGTTGTTCATATATTCCTCGATTTTCTCGGCAAGGGGACAGAGTTTTATCACTACCGGAATGATTTTTACCGTTCTATCCTCCTTGATCTCTATGAACGAATAATAAGTTTTTGCCGGATACTTTATCCCTGCCATTTTCTCAACTATTAATCCCGGTTCGATTTCTCCTTCTTCATCTTTATAGTCCTCTTCGGGTAAAAATTTTCCTAATTCTTCAAATGAAAGAGAAGAAATTCCGAGTTTCTCCGCCGATTCTTTTTCCAATTTTTTCCACTCCTGTCTTAATTCCCCTTCCTTATATAGTGCAGAATATCTATCGAATTTTTTCATCTTTATTGCTCTCCTCATAAGCTTTAAGTCCCGGGGCAGCCCCTCTATCTCGGATCCTTTTGAAAAGAGCACCTTGCATCCGCCACTAAATATGCCGGAATTCAGGCGGATAAACCTCTTCTCGATATTCCGTTTTCCATATCTTTCTGCCGCAGTAGCAGCTATGATCTCTCTGGAAATTCCCCTTGCGTTGGTTCCTTCTAATTGAACCCATTCAAACTCACTGTAAAACGATAAAACTAATAAAAATAACATAAATCCTCCTTATAATATAAAATATTTAATACACCGTATGTCCAAGACCAGCTCCTCCCGAAGGGATAGTAAAAGCGCTGGCATTCTCGATCCGTCGATATGCAAGAATATCGTTGCTTCGCTCCAAAACTCCTCTTGTTCTGTAGTAAATTAGAGCACCATCCTGGGTAAAAACCGGATTCGCCCAGGTAGTATCAGCACTGCCTGTAACAGTTGGTATGGATGCAATGATAGAGGAATCTTTATGATAATCTATGATAGAAGGCAAAGCTAAACAACCAATTATTAAAGAATCCCTAGATAGATAAAGCGGGTACGAATAAACCGTATCCATATTTTGCCTTTCATAAAACACTTTATTGTAGTTAGTATCAAAGAATAGCGTATCCAGTTCATGTAACTTTTTATACTCAGGCAGATAGGAAATCAAAAAATCACTGGGAGCTTCCGCGGCTCTTAAAGTTCTGTATCTCTTCCTCAGATTTATCGCTGAAGTTATATCACTAGAAGTCATTAAAGCAGTAGCGGCGACGACAACCGTCAATATGGTCACTATCCATAAAACAACAATCATTGAAATACCTTTTTTCCCTTCTTCTTTCTTCATACTCCCTCCTAATTTGCTCTCGGTCCTCTTATGTTTCTAATCTGGACCGTTTCACGATAAGTTACTTTTTTTTCGCCATCCGGATATACAAATCGAACGGCATAATCAATTATGTTTATAGGATAGCTTCCCGGATCGTTTCCCAGCGTCGTTGGATATGGCATCACCCAAATCCCATCCTCATCAACTTCCGAAACATCATCACCGACAGGAATAATATCTCCATTCACGTCTATATAAGTAAATCCAAGAGAGTCAAGAAAGTTTGCAGCCCTATCACCATCTATAAACAGAGTATCTCCTCTTTTCGTTATCGAATGAATGTCTTCGGGATTATCCACAACACCTTCTGTATCACCAAAAACATCATGCGTATACGAAATCGAATCGCTGCTTCCCAAAACGATTCCAAAATTATCATCCGGAGAGAGCGGTCTCTGACAAAAACCTACATGCCTGAGTTCATTTACAATGTACTCGCTTGCCCTCCTGGCTTTAATATTTACTCGGGAAAATTCTTGCTGGTTTCTTAATCCTCTCTGCTGCAATATAAACAGCTGATAGATAAAAGCAGAAATAATACCCATAAAAACTAAGACCACCATCAATTCAATTAATGTAAAACCTTTCTTTTTCATTTTTTCTCCTCAATTTAACGGTGATGACTAAAGACCGTTTGCATTTCCATAGAGTCTCCATCAGATAAATTTTTGGTTCTGACTGATACCCAAATACGCGAACCAGCATCAAAGGTCCTTGCATCATCCTTATCTACTGTATGCGTCTTACTTGTATCAAACTCAAAAGAATCTAAAACTATCTCGCTATCAAAAATCAATCCATTTATGATATCCGTGCTGGTAAAAACAGTGTCTCCTACATCATAAGTTACCCATATTGAATCAAAAACAAGTTGAGAATATACCGGTCCATCATACATTCTCTCCATTAAGACACCTTTGAATCCTTCATAAACCCTTTCAGCTGCAACCTCCATCCTTGCACTTTTTTCGCTATGCATGATCCTCTTGCTATTAGATGCATAGAAAACAGCAATTCCAGCACTTGCAAGACCAAAGATAAGAAGTGAAACGATCAACTCTATAAGAGTAAAACCTTTCTTTTTCTTCATTGTAACCTCGCTTCCATTACCCCAAGAGGGGAAATATAAAAAGTTATTAACTTTCCTGTCTCATTATCTCTCACAAAGAATTCTCTAACATTATCTTCGGCTCTGACAAACCCGCCGACAAATACGGTTAGCTCAATAATATCTACCGCTTCTTCAAAATCCAAATCCAGACCCTCCCGCAAAATCAATTCGCCATTTCTTGAAGCATCAGTACTAATATATTTCAAAAGATCATTCCCTTTATCTATCTGAATTATATATCTATATCCCTCGGTTACCGCCTTCTTATTCACCCCCTCATAAAAAGCCCTCACTTCATTCATGGTCTCTTCCAACCTGCTCCTTGCAAAAAGACCCCTATAAGAGAAAACTGCCATACCACCAAGCAGCCCAATTATCACGATAACCACCATCAATTCAATAAGCGTAAAACCTTTAATTTTCATTTTTTCTCCTCCTTTTTTATTATACAAATTATGTTCCTGAAATTAAGGTCTTCATTTTCAATAACTTATTTCCGAAGACTATGTAATCCCCTTCGGATGTATGTAATCCGTTTCATAGTATGAAGTATTGGTTTCAAGTTATAGTGTTTAAAAGAAATATGAGTTAAGTAAGAAAATATAAGAATTTTCACCTTTTAACAGTCGACTTAAAGTGTTCTCTAGGAGGTTTCTTCGAAGCCATTCACCCTTTCAGAGGCAAACTCAACTCTATTTCCGCCTTTTTCTTTCGCAAGATAACAAGCATCATCCGCATAACGAACCAGCTCGACAAGATCTTTCCCATCATAAGGAAAAACTCCTATTCCAATAGAAAGAGTCAATCCTTCCAGCATTTCATTTTCTTTTACCTTTTTAAGCATCTGATTCGCAACTTTTATGGCTCTTTGAATATCTGTTTTAGGTAAAAGAGAAATAAATTCATCACCACCATACCTTCCCAACAAATCGCTATCTTGAAGAGTTTCTTTTATCATGAGCGAAAAGGATAAAAGACCTTCATCTCCTCTCTGATGTCCGTATTTATCATTAAATTCTTTAAAATTATCAAGGTCCAAAAAGAGAATTGCAAATTCCTCCTCGTTTAACTTAGCTTGAGAAATTTGCTCCGTTAACTTCTCTTCCATTATTCTCCTGTTAATTGCACTGGTCAACGGGTCTTCAGTAGAAAGTCTTCTGGTTTCCTCAAAAAGCCTGGAACGTTCAATCGCCATCGCAATCTGAGCACCAAGAGCCACCAATAAATTCCTTACCGATTTAGGAAAAGCATCCATGCGAAGGCTCTCAATATCCAGAACCCCAATAATTTTATCCTGAATCTTCAAGGGTATTGAAAATTCCGATTTCTTTTTAAATTCCTTTGGACCGTGAAAAGGAACCATAGAAACATCAGCGGCATAATAAGGTTGCCCCGACTCAATCACCCTACCAATTATACCACCTTCACCAATATCGATCTTCGTACCCCTAAACTCACTTATCGCATCCACAGTCCACTCAAGCGTAGCATGTTCCCCATCATCATCCACAAGATAAATACCTATGATTTCATAGCCGAAATGTGTAGCTATCTGCTTTACTATCTGACGAATAAGTTCATTGACATTTAAACTGGATATCATCGCCCTGCTCATTTCATAGGAAATTCTCAACTCCCTCATAGCTGTATCAAGCTTCTGATAAAGCCTGGAATTAGCAAGAGCAAAAGCTAAAACAGGAGAAAGGCTTTTCATCAATTCTTTTACTTTTTCTAAGGCATCGGGAAATTCCTCAAAATAATATAAATATAAAATACCCTCCACCTCTCCACGCAGTATTATGGGAACTACGACTAAAGTTGTCTTCTCGCTATTTTGTATCTCATCGCCTCGATTCGAAAGCTCAGAAGGATCTCTTGTAACTACAATATCTCTCTTTCTTATCACTTCACCCTCCATGCCTGTAGCAAGCCTTGCTACACTCTTATGAGTCGAAATTTCTTCTTTCCGTGTCGAATAATCATAGGCGGTCTTTTCGGGATTTTCCTTGAGTATCAAAAGAGAAGAATAATCAGCACCGGTGATTTCAGGCACCATCCTCAATATCTCTCTTATTACCCCTTCCTGTCTACTGAAAAGAGAAATATTCCCAAGTAATTCTCCTATCCATTTAAAGAAACGGACTTCGTTATAGACCTCCATGATAAAAATATACCGTTTTAATCACAATATGTCAAGCCTCAAGCAAAGATTGAAAGTAAAGTAGAGCTTTTAGCTGTTAGCTTTTAGATATTAGCGAAAAACGAAAAAAAATAAATCTTATACAAATCCGTAAAATCTTATGATTAAAAACAGGGCATTTGATTAGTTGACTAAAGGCAAAAAAAAATGAATAAACCGGGATGCAGGATTTGGGATTTAGGATTTAGTAAATTAGTAATTGGTGGTTAGTAGTTTCAAAAAAACTTTGTGCCTTAGTGTCTTTGTGGCACAATTAATTTTTGAACTTTAATTTGTATTCTTACATTTTGATATTTGATTTTTAAATTTTAGCGGCTTTGCCGCATGCTATTGACAAATCCAAGCTAAATTTTATGATAGATCTATGACTTTATTCCTCATAAAAATAAGACTCCTGAGGGCTTTTAAGTCTATTTCATCAACAAGAAAGTCGAATCTTATTGTTTATTCTCTTATTTTTTCCATTTTTCTATCAGGCGCTTTCCTTTTCTTTTTCAGAATCTTTCTATTCTTAGCTCCAATAGAAGTTATCGGTACCATTATAGCTGATAAGCTCATTTCTTATTCCTTCTTCATTTTTACTCTTCTTCTCTTTATGAGCAACGGAATTACAGCCCTTTCCACGCTATACCATTCCAAAGAACTCGACTATCTTCATTCCACTCCACTGCAACCCTTTTGTATATTTTCGCTAAAATTAATTGAAACTGCTTTCTATTCATCCTGGGCAACCCTGATTGGCGGATTACCTATCATCTTATCTTATTTAATTGCTTTTTCATCGTTTCATATAAAAATAATATTAATAATCTTTCCTTTACTCGCTTTTATCTTTATTCCTTCCGGATTAGGTGTTTCAACTATAATCATCCTAAAAAAAATAAACCCTCGCTGGACCATAAAGCAATTAGCCGCTGGACTGGGTACTCTTTCTGCTTTTTATGTTTTTATCTACATACAAACTACACCTTACAATTTTAACGTACCTGACACCCTAAATCTCGAAGTGATAAACCAGTTCGTTCAAAGCTTAAAAGTTTCAAACCCTTATTTCCCGAACGAATGGTTTTACAAGTGCATTTCCGCTCTTGCTAATAATAATTTCGAGATATTTATAAAAAACCTGACCCTCCTCCTTTCGGGAAGTTTAATTTCAATATCTCTTGCCTTTCTGCTTTCAAATTTATTCTATCGGACAAGCTGGATGTCGGCTGAAAGTAATTCCGGGTCATTTTTAATACATAAGAAACTTCTATCAAATAAGTTACCTAAAATCTTAAATATGCTACAGAAAGATATAAAAATATTCCTTCGTTCCCCTCTTCAGTGGTCTCAACTTATGATAATAGCAGTACTCCTTATAATTTACACTTTTTCCCTCAGAAAAACGCCGTTATATGTCAGAGACCCCTTCTGGTTATCAGTATTTGCTCTTGTCAACACCGGCTTTATCGGTTACATAACCGCTACTCTTTCCCTGCGTTTTGTATACCCGGGAGTAAGTTTAGAGGGCAGAAACTGGTGGAGTTTAAGGAGTTCTCCTCTATCCCCGGAGCTTATACTCCACTCAAAAGGAATACTATTCTTAATAATAAATCTATTTATTGCAGAATCTGTGACAATATTCTCGAATTTTATTCTTGTTAGATATGCAATAATAGTGTTATTATCAGCTGTTTTATCCGCGATTTTTTCTTTTGTTTCAGTTTACTTAAACGTCTCTATGGGAACTTTATTTGCCGATTTTAAAGAAACAAACCCTGCCAAAATAGCCTCCGGAGCGGGAGGACTTTTAACGGCAGCAATAAATCTACTCTATATAGCTATATCAATGATTCTTTTTGCAACACCAATATCTATCTATATTAAAAATCGCCTGGAAGGAAATTTGATTTCAATTCATATACCACTAATCATATCATCTTTTATATTTTTAATTATTACTTTATTAATAGTATTTATACCATTCAAATACGCCAAAAAAAGAATAAAAGAAATCGAGTAAAACATAGCAACTAAGAAAAAACACTGCCCCCACACCCCAAGAACGGGACGCAGATTAACGCAGATTTATAGGATTTGAATTACCCAACCACACCCCAGATTAATTAGCCGCAGATTCACACGGACCTTTACTTCCACACATATTCTATCTTAAATAAAACAACAAAATACCTTTTTTAATCTATGTATATCCGTAGCTGATTTTCTGTTGTATGTTAGGAGGGTGGGAAGTGAAAAACAATAAAAAAACCTGTTAATCCTTTTTTTATCTGCGTCCTATTATCTTTGTGCCTTGGTGCCTTTGTGGCATCATCAATCAGAAAACGCTTACCTTGACATATTTTCCGGGATTTTTCCTGAACTCAACAAGTAAGGTATCAAGACTGGCTGCAGCGCTGGTTAGGTTATCATAGAGTTTTTCATCATAAATAAGCTTACCCATAGTTCCCTGTTTGCTATTTATTTGTTTTAAAGTTAAATCCAACTCCTTTATAGAAGAATCCATATTATCTATCAGCTCTTTCGTTTTTTCAAGGTTTGCGCTCCCCCCCTCAATCGTCTTCTTTAATCCTTTTCTGTTTTCTTTCAAAAGAAGCTCCATTTCCCTAAGCGTAGAACTCAACCGCTCAAAAGTCCCTTCACTACCTGCCATAGCGCCCTTAAGAGTTCCCAATAAATCCTCAACCTGCTCGGTAATTCCTCCAATCTCAACGGTAGAAAGCCCCATATTAGGAGCACCCTGCAAAGTCTTGGAAATATCAAGAAGTTCATCAGAAACCCCCGGATTAACAACAATAGTTTTAGTGCCGCTGATCATTGCCACATCCCGAATTAATGCCCCGGCATCTTCTCGCAGCACAACACTTTTTTCTATCCAGACCTTGACTAAAACTCCACCCCTCTCCATCTTCATACTCATAACTTTACCCTTTTTTATACCGTAAACTCTGACCGGATCACCCGTGGTCAATCCGCTAACATCATCATAAAAAATATTCAAATAAAAACCTTCCTTGCCAACATTGAATCGTAAAAGCCAGAGTTGACCAACTATAAAAATTACGAATACTACTGTTAAAAAAATTCCCACTTTTATAGCCTTCTCTTTTTTTACCATAAAACCTCCTATGCGAAAACTATTCTTGAAAGAACATAATCAAGAAAAAGAATTAAAATTGTCGAAGATATGACCGCCCTCGTCGTAGCTTCACCCACTCCCTCAGCACCACCCTCCGCCCGAAGACCATAATAACAACCCATAATAGTCAATGTCAAACCAAAAGCGGTAGCTTTAATTAATCCACCATAAAGTGTTATAGGAAGATAGTTTAGCCTTACACCTCTCCAGTAAATAGCGGACGTAATATTCAAACTCATCACTGAAAGAATCCACCCTCCGATAACACCCGTAAGCTCCGCTATAACCGTAAGAACCGGCATGATTATAATTCCGGTAAAAACCCGGGGAACAACAAGATGTTCGATTGGGTCTATGGCGAAGGCTTCAAGGGCATCGATCTGTTCCGTTACTTTCATCGAACCAAGCTCTGCTGCAATCGAAGAAGATACTCTGCCAGCAACCACAAGACCCACTATAAGGGGACCGAGTTCTATAAATAGCGCCTTGCAAACCGCCATTCCAATATAAACATCGGGCATATATTGCTTTGCCTGATAATATGCTTGATAAGCAGTAACCATACCCATAAAAAGAGAGGTGAACAGCACAATGGAGATAGATTTAACACCCTGAAAGAATAGCTGTTCAACAAACAAGTCAAATTTCCTGAATAGTCCCTTTACTTTCAAAAAAGTTTGCGCTGTAAGGATAAAAATACTGCCTATATATTCCATACTTGAGAGTATGCTTTCTTTTATCATCAACATAGTTTATTTATATAACATTATTTCGAACAAAGTCAAGCAGGAATCTCTGGACATAAGGAGTTCCGGAAACAATAGTACCTTCTAAAATATTCTTTCCTCCCATCTCATCCGTTATTAATCCACCTGCTTCCTCTACTAATAACCAGCCTGCCGCTACATCCCATGGAGATAAAGCAAATCCCATATCGCCATCGATTCTGCCTGCTGCAATCTCAGCCAATTGTAGAGCTGCAGCGCCAAAAATCCTTATAGAATTGACCTCAAGTATTAGATTCTTTAAGGCATCCATAATTTTTCCCCTTCTTTCATAGGCTGAAGGAGGGATACCAACGGTAACCAATGCTCTGTCGAGATTTTTTTCTCCTGAGTGTTTTATTCGCTTCCCATTTAAAAAAGCGCCTCTCCCCTTTTCCGCAGAAAAAAGCTCATCCTTAACCGGTTCATAAACAACACCCACCTTGATTTCAGAATCTTCCTCATACGCAATTGAGACGCAAAAACGCGCTATACCATGCATAAAATTATGAGTTCCGTCTAAAGGGTCGACAATAAATCTTCCCTTTCCGGAAATCGCATCCCTTTCTTCAGAACAAATACCCACACCGGGGAAGTTTTTCTGTAATTCATTGATTATATATTCCTCGGAATCCTTGTCCGCTTTGGTAACGAAATGACTGAACCCCTTTCTTTCTATATCTCCTTTTTCGAGAAAACCATAATAACCGCGAATCAAATTCCCTGAACCCTTTGTAATTTCAATAACTTTATCTAAAATATTAACCTCCTAACATTAACCACAGATTACACAGATTAACACAAGATTACCACACACAACCACCCCATTTAATTTTTTTTAACCACTAAACACACGAAAAACACTAAACCCCACAACACACCATTTTTATCATGTTTTTAAAACTAGCCCCCAAATACACAAAAATTAGAAACAACGGATTGCACGAATAGCACAAATAAAGTTTTTTGTTTCTTTTTCTAAATCCTAAATCCTAATTTAGCCATTTCCCATTTTTATATTTAATTTTTAAATTTTTTATGTTATGCTCTTGGATGAGCTTTTTTATATTCTTCTTTTAATTTTTCAATACTTACATGCGTGTAAATCTGAGTAGTAGATAAGGATTCATGCCCCAAAAGCTCTTGAATGGCTCGAAGGTTCGCTCCCCTATTTAAAAGATGGGTCGCAAAAGTGTGGCGCATTGTATGAGGACTCATCTGCTTAAGTGTGGCAACTTTTACGATTGCCTTTTTTACTATACGCTGAAGGTCTCTCTGTCCTAATCTTTTTCCGGATTTACTCATAAAAAGAGCTCCGTTCCCGTATCCTCGGACCTCAGATATATATTTATTTAAAGTTTCAAAAGCAACTCTAGCAACAGGAAGAATTCTCTCTTTTTTCCCTTTACCATAAACCCTGAGCAATTTATTTCTTATATCAAACATCGAAAGGTCAAGATTGACCAGCTCGGAAGCACGAATACCGGTAGCATAAAGCAGTTCGAGAATAGCTTTATTTCTAATATCGAATTCCGTATTCATAGAAGAAGAATCAAGGATTCTCTCTATTTCTTCTTCGGAAAGAAACGATGGAATAAATTTATCGGTCCTGGGAGTTTTAACTGAGAGAGAAGGATTCCTTTTTAAAATTTTGTTCCTTTCAAGAAATTTGCAAAATGATTTTATTGCCGAAAGCTTCCGGGAAACAGATGATTTTTTGTACCCGTAGGAAAGAAGCTCGCCCATAAATCCTCTTATATCTTTTCTGTCCATACCGGAAAATTCGTCTTTTCCATTCTTCTGTAAAAAAGAACTAAATCCTTCAAGATCCGTCTTATAGCTCTTTACGGTAAAATCCGAAAACTTCCTCCTTATCAATTCTTCGATGTAATTATCTATCAATTCTTGCATTTATAATAAACAACAACTTTCTTTCAACAACAAATAGCACAAATCTCACAAATGAACTAACAATATAATTTTTTTTAACATAAAAAATAAAAACCTTTTTTACTTTATTCGTGCTATTCGTGTGATTTGTTGTTTCTCTTTTTAAGTTAATTTTTGAATTTTTATTTGTCATTTTGCTTTTTAATTTTTGATATTTACATTGTTTATGCTATGTTTTAAGTTTTTTCTTTTTAACGGCAGGAAGGAGTAAATTGTTCAATATTATCCGATAACCCGGTGAATTTTTGTGAAACTCCAGATAAGTGGGTGGATCTCCCACAAGATGTGTGTAATCTTCAGGATCATGTCCTCCAAGGAAGGAAAAACTACCCTTACCACATTCTCCGTATATATACCTGACTTCTTTTGTATTTGGGATACCTCCCAGAATAATAATATCAACTTTCAATTTTTCCCTATCAAAACCGGTATCCTGACCTAAAAATTCTTTTATTCTTACAGTATGATTCTGGGTTAGAATAGCAGGAATAATATCTCTTTTTGCCATAAAAGTACGGAGAAAAAAATAGCTATTTTTTCCTCTTCGCTGCGCAAGGTAGGTTATATCAACATCCGAATGCTCGTAAATATTCAAAGATGTTATAAGACGTATATTCTTTAAAAAAAGTGTATTATTATAATCCGCTTTTATATTTGACTTAGAATCGATTCCATCACCATCGATTTGCGAAGGAACGATATCCACACCATAGTAACAAAGGGCAATATCCAGAGTAATGGGAGCAGAACACATGGCAAAAAGAAATCCACCTTTGGAAACATAGTCTTTTATTACCTTAGCAACATCATGTTTCATTTTCCAGACTTTAGAGTAACCCAGGCTTCGCGCCTTCCTTTCGTTAATATTGACAACTTCCCTATACCAGGGAGCATTCGCATAATTTCTATAAAATTTCCCGTACTGTCCGGTAAAATCTTCGTGATGAAGATGCAGCCAGTCATAATTGATGAGGGCACCCTGAAGAATATCATCGTCCCATATTCTTTCATACGGAACCCTGGCATATTCGAGAGCAAGAGCAACCGCATCATCCCAGGGACCTTCTGTTTCGGGTATATATACCGCAACTTTGGGGGCTTTTTCTAATTTTACCCTTTCCATATTTTCCCTTTCTATAATAGCATAGATATCGTTCACCTGGTTTTCATTCACCCGTAAAGAAAACACCCCTCTCTGGTCTGCTTCTTTTTTTATCCCCTCAAGACCGGGAAGAAGAAAACTACCTCCCCTGTAGTTAAGAAGCCACTCGGCATTAAGCCCCTCGTTTAAAACCCAGTATGTAAGACCGTAAGCTTTTAAATGATCTGTTTGTGCCGCGTCCATCGGAATAAGTAAACTTGCAACAATTATAAAAAACATTTGTAAAAAAGTACCTATGTTAAACAATAAGTCAAGAGCACAACACTGCATTTAATTAGCCATAAAGACACTAAGATAAAAAAAATAATGGGACGCAGATCAAAAAAGGATTAACAGGATTTATTGTTGTTGTTTAAACACTTCCCAATCCCCTCTAAAAATCTGTCGCTAATTCATGGCTTGTGGGTTGGGTGCTAATAAAACACAAATATACTTTTTTTTCTTTCTCTGTGTTCTCTGTGGCTCCGTGTGATAATAATTTTTTGTGGTGATAGTTGTTGGGTAATTCAAATCCTATAAATCTGCGTTAATCTGCGTCCTATTTAATCAGAATACTTCTGGATTATTGGAAATTATATTTCTTAAATCTCCTGCAAACTTTGTCGTTAAGAGCTTATCAACGTTTCCCAATGAAGACTCATAGCCTCCATCAAAATCTATTTTCCCTAAAAAAGGAACATTAAGAGAAGTCAATTTATTCTCTTTTTCTTCGATTTCTGAAATTGCCATATTTTCAACAACTCCAATTACCTTTTTCTTTGCCTCATTAGTCATACGCAATACTTTTTTCAAGGTTTCTAGAGTCAACTTCGACTGGTTCCCAACCATAATGAATTCTATGTTATTTATTACTTTTATAACATCTAAGGCAGTATCCCCGATGCCAGGAGGCATATCAATAATAAGATAATCAAGTGTACCCCATCTCGTTATAGCCAGTAATTCAATTATTACATTCGAAAAATCTTCTCCCCTGAGAGGCAAAGGATTCTCTTTAACAAAATAAACAATAGACATAAACATAATCCCTTTTACCTCAGGAGGAATAATACCCTTTTCCTCTTCGGGAAAAACATCCCCGGCACCAAGAATTATGTGGTCGGTCGGTGCACTTAGGTCAAGATCCAGAAGACCAACTTTATTTCCTCTGTCTTTAAGCACCATAGCGAGCATAGAAGACACAGAACTCTTCCCCACACCTCCCTTACCTCCAGAAACGGCAATTATCTTTTTAATATCGGATAATCTCTCATTGATTACATTGAATCTGGGATCCATAAAAATCAAATTACCTCTTTTTCAACAACAAATAGCACAAATTGCACAAATAAACTAACAATATAATTTTTTTAATATAAAAAATAAAAAATCTTTTTTCTTTATTCGTGCTATTCGTGTAATTCGTTGTTGCTTGTTTTCTAAATTCTTTTTTTAGTTTTGAATTATCATTTTTCATTTTTATATTTGATTTTTGAATTATTAGCGGCTTTCCCCCTTGATATATTCAATCCAGACTCCCCGCCCCCTCAAAACTTCAAAATCAGGACTTCCACACTCAGGACATTTTGAATAAACTCGAATGATATCCGGGATAAAGTGCACATACTCGGATTCATCTTCATTCAAACCCTTAATACTTTCTTGAAAATTCCACTCGCGACCACAAATTCTACACTTAAATGACGCATTTTCTTCTTCTACAACAAATTCGCACGTTATATTTTTCATCTTGGAAATTTCATTTAAAGCAGAATTAAAGATATCTATCTCTATCTGCTGTAATTTGCCAATTCGGACAAGTACCTGATTAACCTTCAAAAGTTTTTTTTCTTCTTTATATTTTAAAACCGTATTCGCAACCGATTCGGCTAAAGCCCACTCATGCACAAGTTACACTCCTTTTTATATTTAAAACTGTTTATAACGTTCTTTTGAGTATAAATTAATTTAAAGCGAAAGTCAAGGAGAAACCGACTACCCAAGCCAAATTTCAATCGCTCAAAAAAGCAAACAATAAAATTAAGCCGTCATCAATTTTCAAAAAACTTATTGACTTTCCCGGCAATCGCATTACTCTTAATATTGAAATCGAGATGATAAAAATAACCAAAAAAAACATTGAAAAAAAACTGCTTGAAGCAATCAAAAAAGCCGAAACCGAACTTCCTAAAGACGTTGTAAAAGCTTTAGAAAAGGCAAAAATCAAAGAAAAAGGGCTTGCCAAAATCCAGTTGGAGGCAATACTCGAAAACGTCAAAATTGCTTCAAAAGAAAGCATTCCAATGTGTCAGGATACGGGTATAATGACATTCCACATAGAAGCAGGCACTGAATTTAAATACCTTGTCGACTTAAAGAAAATGCTTAGTAACGCGGTAAAAAAAGCGACTGAAGAAATACCTCTCAGACCCAATGCCGTTGATCCCTTTACCGGTAAAAATTCAGGAAACAATCTGGGCAGAAATATCCCTCATATTACCTGGGAACTCACAAGCGGAAAAGAATGCACGATACACATCATACCAAAGGGAGGCGGTTCGGAAAACATGAGTGCCTTATGGATGCTCAACCCCGGAAAAGGATTTGTTGAATCTAAAAAACTTATTGTAGAGCATATAGTAAATGCCGGAGGAAAACCCTGTCCGCCAACCATCGTGGGAATCGGTATCGGAGGCGGCTCCGATATCTGTCTGGCACTCGCAAAGAAAGCTCTTTTACGTAAAATCGGAGAGCGACACAGCGAAAAACATGTAGCAAAAATGGAAGAAGAACTGCTCGAATTAATAAATAAATCAGGTGTAGGTCCGATGGGAATCGGGGGTAAAACAACGGTTTTGGACGTACATATAGAATATGCACACCGCCATCCCGCGTCGTTTCCTTTAGGTTTAGTTTTACAGTGCTGGGCAGATAGAAGAAAAACAATAAAGTTTACAAAAAACGGTTCCATAAAAGTCATATAAATGAAAAAAATCCAGCTGCAAACGCCTTTATCCATAAAGGATATAAAAAATTTATCTGTGGGAGATACTGTTTTTTTAAGCGGTAAACTTTTCACTGCAAGAGACCAGACGCACAAGAAAATGCTTGAGCTAAAGAAAAAGGGCAAAAAAATACCCTTCAACCCCAACGAAATGGCTCTATTCCACTGTGGTCCCGTTGTTAGGAAAGAAAAAAACAAATGGGTAATAATATCCGCAGGACCTACAACTTCAATTAGAATGGAAAACTATGAAAGTGAATTCTTATCAACGTTCGGAGTACGGATGATAATCGGTAAAGGTGGAATGGGAGAACAGACCTTAAAAGCCCTAAAAAAAACAGGGGCTATATATACGCACTTTACCGGCGGAGCCGGTGCGCTCGCGGCAAAATCGATAAAGAAAGTAGAAAACGTTTATTTTCTTAAAGAACTCGGGATCCCTGAAGCCGCATGGATACTTACAGTAGCGAATTTCGGCCCTCTCATAGTAACAATGGACGCAAAAGGAAACAGTTTTTATACCCACTTAGAAAAGGAAAGAAGAAAAAATCTTGAAAAAATCAATAAAATGATTGAGAAAAATTAGCCACCAAGACACTAAGCCACAAAGAAAAAATACAAAAATAAAAAAAAGGAAATAGCCACGGATGAACACAGATAAACACAGATCAAAAAAAATGTTTTGTTGTTTAAAAAAAATATGGGTTGGGATGGGTATCCGTGATCATCAGTGTAAATCTGTGGCTAATTTAAGTTCCTTCGTGGCATAAAAAAAAGGAGTGATCAATGTCTGACTATAACAGCACCGATATCGAAAAACTGCTAAAGAAAGCCGAACTACCACAAAAAATTGCCCCAAAATGGCATGAGTATTACCGGGGTAAAATTGAAACTTCTTTAAAATGCTCCGTAACAAGCACGGACGACTTCAGCATATGGTATACTCCCGGTGTAGCGGAACCTTGCAGAATGATAAATAAAGACCCCTCACTTGCTTACAAATTCACTAACAAATGGAACAATGTCGCAATAATATCCGACGGTTCACGTGTCCTTGGTCTTGGAGATATAGGAGCACTTGCCAGCCTACCTGTTATGGAAGGCAAAAGCCTTCTATTTAAATACCTTGGAGGAGTAAGCGCTTTTCCCATTGTTTTTGATACAAAAGACCCAGAGAAATTCATCGAAACAGTAAAAATAATCGCTCCTGCTTTCGGAGGAATAAATCTTGAAGATATCGAAAATCCTAAATGTTTTTACATTCTGGATAGTCTTCGCGACGAATTAGACATCCCCGTCTGGCATGATGACCAGCAGGGAACCGCTTCAATAGAACTTGCCGGTGTTATCAATGCACTAAAAATTGTAGGCAAAGATATACAAAGGGCAAAATTCTCGATTATCGGAGCGGGTGCCGCAAATGTTGCACTCTGTAGAATACTATTTAAAGCCGGAGCTAAGGAAAAAAATATTGTAGTAGCCGACAGCAAAGGAATTCTTCATAAAGGACGGGAAGACCTGGAGGAAAACAAGGAACACAATCCCTATAAATGGGACCTTGCTTGTAAGACAAACGGAGAAGGAAAAAAAGGAAATACCGATAAAGCAATTAAAGGTACCGACGTTATGGTTGCAGCTGCAAAACCCGGTCCCGGAACTATAAAGAAAGAATGGATTTCCGCAATGAATAAAGACGCAATCGTTTTTGCCGTAGCAAATCCAGTTCCGGAAATTTGGCCATGGGAAGCGAAAGAAGCCGGAGCAAGAATAGTGGGAACCGGACGTTCGGACTTTGAAAACCAGATAAATAATTCTCTCGGTTTTCCCGGTATTTTCAGAGGGACACTCGATGTAAACGCAAAAACTATAACAGACGAAATGACAATAGCTGCTGCCTACTCGGTTGCGGAAACAGCCGAGAAAAAAGGTCTGCGGGATGATTATATCGTCCCATCAATGAATGAATGGGAAGTCTTTATAAATGAAGCAGTTGCCGTTGGGCTTAAAGCAATCGAGCAGGGAATAGCCAGAACGCCTTTGAGTGAAAGCGAATTAAGACAAAGCGCAACAGAACTAATCAGTAATTCAAGGAAACAAACAGAATTACATATTAAGGAAGGATTAATAAAAAAACCACCAGTTTAGATCCTTCGGATCCGTTGAATTGTTGAATAGTTGAATGGTTGAATAGGAAAAAATAAAAAGTAAAACTTTACGCTCTTTTGTCTCTATATCCAAATTTTAGGATTCAGGGGTTGGGATTTAGTTGTGACTTTGGACTTAGGACATTGGACTTTGGACTAGTAAATAAATCTCTGTTAATCTGCATTCTATTATCTATGGGGAAATATTCCTCCCTTAACCAGCTTAACATCCTCAACGGAGATAAAAGCATCAACATCATATTCCCTCAAAATTCCCAGAACCTGTGCAAGGTTTTTCCTGTCAACTACGATAAACAGTTCATCTATTTTCCCCGTTTCACCGTGAGCAATCCTGCTGGTTACGCCATAATTTTTATCCCTGAGCCTTTTAAGTAACTCATTCGCATCCTTAGCGGTAAAAACATGGATGCTAAGTAACCCGAGCGCAAGCCGCTCCTCTATAATCATACCAAAATAAATACCTGCAGCAAAACCGCCTGCATATACTATATAATAAAAGAAATTGGTGATATTCTGCATAATTTTGGTAATAGCAATAATCCACACAAGAATCTCAAAAAAACCTAATAGTGAAGCTAAAAATCGTTGTCCCTTTGACACAAATATTATACGCATCGTACCCAAAGATACATCTATCGCTCTTGAGAAAAATATCAGAAGAGGCAATATAACCCATAAAAAAACCCATGTATCAAAAAACGAACTTCCTTCCACTCTAAAAACTCCTTTTAATAAATTATTATATACAGGATAATAATCTCCGCCAGCCCCAAAAAGTAAATCAAATATTAAAAATTAAAAAGCAAAATGACTAAATTAGGTCTTAGGTCCTGGGTTTTAGGTCTTAGTTAAAAAAACAAAAAATAATCCGTGTGAATCCTTTTTTATCCTGTCGAAATATTTGGGTTGTGTGGTGGGCTTTGTGTCTTAGTGTCTTCGTGGTTAAAAAATGCCTGTAAGTCCTTGCGGAAAAGTTAAAACTATTTTATTGTTCTCATATGGAAAATAATTTTAAACTTACCTCAGATTACAAACCAACAGGAGATCAACCCCAGGCTATCGAAAACCTTATAAAAGGTATCAAAGAAGGAAAAAAACATCAAACTCTTTTAGGGGTTACAGGCTCAGGAAAAACTTTTACAATGGCAAATGTTATAAAAAAGCTAAAAATGCCAACGCTAATTTTTTCTCACAATAAAACCCTATCAGCACAATTATACGGTGAATTTAAACAATTCTTTCCGGAAAATGCAGTAGAATACTTTGTTTCTTATTATGATTACTATCAACCGGAAGCTTACGTTCCCGAAAGTGATACTTATATAGGAAAAGACGCCTCGGTAAATGAAGAAATAGAACGGCTAAGGATGAAAGCCACAACTTCCCTACTCGAAAGGAAAGACGTAATAATTGTTGCTTCTGTTTCTTGTATATACGGTCTTGGCTCACCAACGGACTTCTCCAAACAATCAATTAGAGTTTTCAACAATATGGAAATATCAAGAGATAAACTGATAAAGGAACTGGTTTCGATTCAATATAAGCGTAACGATATCGAGTTCGAACAGGGTAATTTTCGCGTAAAGGGAGATATAATCTATTTATATCCATCTTATGAATTCAAAGGATACCGTATAGAGTTTATAGGAGATGAAATAGAACTAATATCTTCTATAGATCCTATAAGTTCTAAGAGAATAGAAGAAATAAACGAACTTCATATTTACCCCGCCCATCATTTTGTTGTCCCCAAAGACAGGGTTTTAAATTCAATAGATAAAATAGAAAAGGAAATGGAAGAAAGAGTTCAGTACTTTCTGGATAACAAAAAATACATTGAAGCACAAAGAATAGAGAGCAGGACAAAATATGACATTGAATTCCTGCGGGAAATCGGTTTTTGTTCAGGAATCGAAAATTATTCCAGATATTTATCAGAAAGAGAAGAAGGTGAACCGCCTTATACTCTTATAGATTATTTTCCGGATGAATTCTTGACCATCATCGACGAATCCCACAGAAGTATACCCCAGATAAGAGGAATGTACCTCGGAGACAGGTCAAGAAAGAAAACACTTGTAGAATATGGCTTCCGGCTCCCTTCAGCCCTTGATAACAGACCTCTGGATTTTCAAGAATTTCAGGAAAAAACCGATAAAGTTATTTATATCTCAGCCACACCGAATGAGTGGGAAATAAACAAATCAAAGGGAAGAATAGCAGAACAATTAATTAGACCAACCGGAGTGATTGACCCACCAGTAGAAATAAAAACAACAGAGAATCAAATTGATGACCTTATTGAAGAAATAAGAAAAGAAGTCGAGAAAGGTCATCGAACACTGGTAACAACGCTAACAAAAAAAATGTCGGAAGAACTTACCGAATATTTAATCGATGTAGGTTTGAAAGTTAAATATATGCACTCCGAAATAGATGCCCCCGAGCGAATGGAACTCCTAAGAGGATTACGGCTGGGAGATTTTGACGTACTGGTAGGAATAAATCTTCTTAGAGAAGGTCTTGACTTGCCTGAAGTTACATTAGTTGCAATTCTCGATGCGGATAAAGCAGGCTTCCTCCGGTCAGAGACTTCTCTTATACAAACCGCGGGAAGAGCTGCTCGCAATATCAACAGTCGGGTTATTCTTTACGCCGAAGGAAAAACAATTGCTATAGACAATGCCTTAAAAGAAATCAATCGCAGAAGAAATATACAGCTTGAATATAACAAAAAACATAACATTATACCTAAAAGCATAAAAAAAACCCGCGAACAGATAATGATGACAACAGTAGTTGCCGGAGATAGAAAGAAAGAAGAAAACGAAATAATGATCGAACTGGAAATCCCGAATGAATTTTCCTCGGAAATAGAAAGAATTGACATGATTGAAAAGCTCCGATTTGAGATGAAACAAAGTTCCGAACGATTGGAATTTGAAAAAGCCGCAAAAATAAGGGACGAAATCAGGAGGATAATACGTGAACAAATTAAAGAAAGAAAAGGTTCTACCTTTAATAAGACAAGCGTTAAAGGAAGATATAGGCAAGGCTGACTTAACCACACAAAATATAGCCCCCAAAAAACATACCTCATCCGCCATAATAAAGACAAAAGAAAAAGCAGTACTTTGCGGTTTGGATATAACCAAATGGATATTCGAAGAACTGGGTAAGGTAAAAACGGAAATTCTAGTAGATGAGGGTGTATGGTTAAAACCTCAAGAAATAATTCATATTAAGGGAAATACACGCGCAATAATGATGGGAGAACGAGTAGCTTTGAACTTTATCCAGAGACTAAGCGGAATTTCTACCTATACGAGAAAATTTGTCGATGAAATAAAGAATAGTAACACTTTAATTCTAGACACAAGAAAAAACACCCCTACTTTAAGATATCTGGAGAAATATGCTGTACAAATGGGCAGCGGAACTAACCACAGAATGGGACTATACGATAAAATTCTAATAAAAGAAAATCATATAAAAATTGCAGGGGGAATCAAAAATGCTCTCTCTTTGGCAAACGGTGAAATTGAGGTAAAAAATCTAAAGGAAGTTAAAGAAGCTATAAAATATGGAGCAAACCATTTGCTGTTGGATAACATGTCTATAGAAAATTTAAAAAAAGCAGTTGCTCTGACGAAGGGCAAAGATATAACACTTGAATACTCGGGAAACGTTACACTTGATAACGTAAAAGCAATTGCAAAAACAGGAATCGACCACATTTCAATCGGCGCTTTAACACATTCTTATAAATCAATAGATATATCTCTTTTGATAAAATGATATTGATATTCATACTTTCTCTTCTGGGTAACGATAACACTCTCTACTTAATGGATAAAAGTTTTGCATATTTTCCCATAGAAAAAGAATTTCAGTTTCTGCATAGCAAAAATGGAATCCAAACAACCCACGGATCACGAAACTCGGAAAAGTTGCATGAAATGTACAGAATAAAAATCTGGATGCCTCTTTTTTCAAGGATGGTCTTTGAATATAATCTAAATAAAGAAGACGATTATAATATAAATACAGAGGAACATTTGTTTAAACTTGGATGGATACCTGAAGAAAAAGCTAAAATACCGCTTTCTTTCTCTGTGTTTTTATCACCGCAATCATCACAAAACAAAAAATATATAGGTATGGGGATCGGATACTGGAAGAATATCAAAAACAACCATTTTTTAAATATAATTATACACGAATTCGATCATAATCATTTAATATCAAACAGAGAAACATCTATTTACGAAGACCCTTTTACAAGATTTCCGATAAGCATCGAACTGGAAGGCAACGTTAACAGCAATCAAGCTGATTTGTACTACGAGTACTATAAAACAATACCCGGAAAGAAAAATTTTCTTGAAAATAATATACAAATCGGACACGGCGAATATGGCGGTATGGGACTGACAAACACTATTTATTATCATTTATTTGACCGGGTTTTTCCCGGTCTACGACTGGAATACTCAAAAACGGATTCTTCTCATATCACCATCCCCCAGGACTCTTTAAGCTATGAATCTCTCAGCGCTAATTTCTTCTCGGAACCGTTTATAAAGACTCGAATTTCAGAAAAAATCACTTTTTATATCGGCTTTCCGATGAATTGGAAATATATTAAAAATGAGTCGTCGGAGTACAAAAGAAAATGGATAGGCTTGACTTTACTGTATAATTATTCGATGTCGGATTATATGGATATAACTCTGGGGCTACAAAAATCCTGGAGAAATTTAAACGGAGAAAAAAACAGCGAAACAAGAGGAGTTTTAATTTTAGAAGTAAAGTTAAAGGAGAAATTTTATGCATCTATTCACCAAGGCATAGAAATGGACCCACCCTTTCCAAAAAGTCTCACAGAATACCACAACCATACATTCTTAACAATAAATTATTGCTTTTAAAACTTTACACGAATTTTTAAATATTTTTATCTCTCACCGGATTAGGATAAACTTTTTCGGCGTCAACATTCTATTGCCTGCTTTTAGCGTAATGAAATAAACACCCTCCGAGAAGACTTGCATATCTATAAAATCTGTGAAAATCCCAGCGCTCCTGCTTACTGATTCAGAAAAGACTCTTCTTCCCAACACATCATAAACGATAAATTCAACATTGATTTGCTGCGGAATGTCGTAATTTACTTCTAGAAAATTTTCGCCAACCACGGTAGATATATTAAAATCGTAAGAATCGGGTATAATATCGGGATCATTAATATTGATTGAATCCAGGTAAGGTACATAATTAAAATCGGTTACTGTAATATAAGTATACTCACCACCCATAAAATCAGCTGCATCAATGACCAGCTCATAATTGCCTGAAGCATTTGTATATCCTGAAGCGATTAATGAGTCTCCTTCGTTACAAAAAGCTACCAAAGCATTCTCAACAGGAGTCATTGGATTCTCTTCGTAAACATCTATTTCACAAACTAAAGAATCAATAAAATTATTAATAATTTTATTGACTTTGAACTTTTGGGGGGTATCTGTTCGAAGTTGAATAGAAGGATCACCGAAAATATGCCATGTCTGAGCGATTTCTACACCAAAATCGGAAGTATCTCCCCCATACTGCTCAATCATATAACACGAACCATTAAAATATATACCACCGGCAGTATTAGCATCGTAATGTGCAAGCAGGTTAACAGCACCCTGCTGTCCTATACAAGGGGGAATCCAGGTCTGACTTATGGTCGAGGCAAATGTTACAATAAATCCCGCAGGGTTTTCCGGCGTACCGGCAGCCAATGCTGCCTCAGAAAAACAAGTTCCCCAATTGAAATTTCCAACTTGACATCCAACGGAAATTACGTGAGGAAGCTTCCAATAATTAATGAGCGAATTTATACCACCTATCTGCAAACCTCCCCCACCTCCCCATCCAGATGAACTTCCATGTCCGATATAATTTATCATAGAAACACCTGAATTTATAGCAATGGAAATAATAGAAGAAGTACCCCAGGGGTCATAACTTGAATCAATAGAAGTATAAGTAAAATAAGGAGAAACATAACATAGTAAAGTATCCTTCAACCATTCACATCTCTGTTTATCTGTAATTGTATCGTTATCATCGCTTTCGTCACTTGCAACCATAAGTCCTTTATGGTACCAATCTTCTCCCTCCTGCGGATTTCTTTCGTATTTAATGCTACGCATCACCTGATTCCTTATATTATCCGCAAATCCTCCATTTGATGAGAACCGGCCAATAAAGAGGTCCGGATAATAATCACCACCATCAGTATAAGCATAAACGGGATCCGCATCCTTTCCGGCAGCTCGGCCAACAGTACCAACAGCAGGCGGAAGCTCATCACCATCCCCAACAAGCAAACAAAAAGTGACACCTAAACTATCATACTGATTTTGAATAAAACTTCTAATCGAAGCAGCATCACTGCCTACAACTGACAAACCATATAAATCAGTTGGAATACCTTTTCTCCTTTTCCATATCAAAAAAGAATCCATTTCAGGAACGTACTGATCAGCACATATAATAATCATCCTGCCAGCATCTTCCTCGAGCGTATCATATCTTAACTTTCTTTCTGAATAATTAACAAAAAAATCTTTATATAAATTAGTAAACGCTACAGAATTCGGTCTTACATCTAAACTCTTTTTGATATTAGATAAAGCAACCCCCTCGGAATAAATCTCTACGACTAATTTTCTAAGTATCATAAGTTCTTCATTTCTAGCATCATAACGTATCGGGTTAACATAAACGGTTATCCCTCTAAAATCTCGAATAATAAAAGGTTCCGAAAGGGATACCAGTTCTGTCGGAAATACATCTCTCGACGAATAAAAATCGCTAAAAGTATACGGAACAGAGGCAGGAGAAACACTTCGCGAAATATTTCCTTTGGAAGGGACAACAGGCAGAGCTTTCAATCTTTTAATATCCTTCTCTATAATTCTAATTTTCATTTTCTTATCATTGGGGATAATCACGCTTTTAGCTATTCTGGGAAGCCGAGGATAACCCTTTTTCATGTAGCCGACAACACCTGGTATAGAAATCCTTGAATAACTTTTCCTATTAATTACAACAGTATCCAGATAGAATCCGGGAATCGTAAACTCTATTTGAGTACTTTCATAACCATTCCGGGATGCATTACACTGAATGGTTTGCGTATTGTTATCCGAAAGACTTAGCCAACTACTCAGGGTTAAAAAAATTAAAATCATATTGCAATTATAATTCTTTTTGCTTATACAGTCAAGTCAATAAAAAGACAAACCCTGAAACCACAAGATTCCACAGATTAACACAGAAAAAAACAATTATTTAACCACGAAATACACCCCGATACAGTCATTCCCTGTTAAATATCGCTTCGCATTTCACAGGGTAAACTTCCTTACCCCGATACGGTCATTCTTCCCTACGGGGCAAGCAGGGCAGGCGAATAGCACGAATAAAAAAAGATTTTTTATGTTAAAAAGAATTATATTGTTAGTTCATTTGTGAAATTTGTGCTATTTGTTGTTAAAAAAATGGTTGTGGGTGGGGAACAATGAAAAGCTCTGTGGTTTAGTTTTTTTGTAAAGAAAGTTGATGTATTTATCGAATTAAGACAAACTTCTCCGGAGAAAAAATCCTATTCCCCGCTTTCATTACAAGAAAATAAACACCTGATGAGAAATCTATCAAATTTATATCTTTTGTAAACCAACCGGCGTTATTGGTCTCCGATTCAAAAGAAATCTTTCTCCCCGTTGCATCGTAAATAAAGAATTCAACACCCATTGCTTCAGGAATACTGTACTTTACTTTTAAAATATTTCCGCTAATCAATGTAGATATATTTAAAGCGTAAAGATCGGGAAAAATATTAAAATTATGGTCGTTGCTGGAATTCTTAACAGTTATCTGATATAGTTCACTCCGATAACCGACACCTGCCGCATAAACATCATAAGATCCGCATAACAAAGAATCATCTAATTCATAAAAACCATCGCTATCTGAGGCAATCGTGGTAATAGGTGAAACAACTGAGGTATCGGCACTGGTATTATATATTTTCAATTCTATTCCGCTTGTTGAATCGGAACCGCAAACCATATAACCTGAAAGCCATCCCCTGTAATGTCTAACGGGAATAATCTCCTGATAAATATTGTAACCGATTTTTCCAAGCGTCACCTCAATTTCTCCGGTTTCTTCAATCACTAAATCATACTCCAATAAATCATCTGAGGTGGAAAAAGAAGTGTCAATACCAGGTCCTCGTAGAAACATTAAAAAAGATGATGAATCCAAGGATCCAATAATCCTACCGGGAAATCCCGGCATCAACCCTCCGTAGATTCCGATAGTATCACAAGAAGCCTGTATATAAGGTGCAGGCAGTTCGAGCGCTCCATAAACAGGTAGAGTTCTCATATATAATACACTCGAATCAGAAGCATCTTTAACAGAAAGCTGAAGATCCTCTCCGAAAGGAGCATTAACATTTATGACGACTCTGCCTGAATCATCCGTAGTATCACACCCTCCAAAACCGTAACCATCAATTCTGGTTTCCAATCCCCCACGAGTTATTATTTCTACTTCCGTTGGGACATTAACCTCAACGGATTCAGGAGAAATTAGAAAATCCGAAACCGATATTGAATCCATGTAGGGTTTATAATTAAGATGGCTAACCGTTATATAAACGCACTCTTCTGACACAAAACTATTTGAATCAAGTAACAATATATAATTGCCCGATGAATTTGTATATCCTGATTCGACGAAAGAACTTCCCTCGCCGTAAAACGATACCACAGCATTTTCAACCGGAGTTACCGAATCCTCCTCATAAATAGTTACCTCATAAACCAAAGAATCCCGGAAAATAGCCGAAGGCCTATTAACTTTGAAATTACGAGGAGTATCCGTTCTAAGTTGAATAGAGGGATCGCCAAAAATATGCCATGTTTGAGCCATTTCCACACCAATTTCGGAAGTATCTCCCCCACACTGCTCAATCATATAGCAAAGACCGTTAAAATATACACTTCCGGCAGTATTCGCCTGGTAATGCGCAAGTAAGTTAACAGCCCCTTCCTGTCCTATACAGGGGGGAACCCAAGTCTGATCTATAGTCGAAGCTAAGGTTACGATAAAACCCGCAGGGTCCTCCGGTGTACCGGCAGTCAATGCATCTTCGGAAAAACAATTTCTACCGTTAAAATTACCAACTTGACACCCAACGGAAATCACATGAGGCAACATTCCATAGTTGGTAAGCAAAGCTATATTACTTCTGTAAAAACTTCCCCCGCTCGACCAACCATTTACCGTTCCGTGCCCAATGTAATTTATCGTAGAAACACCCGAATTTATAACACTGGAAATAATAGTAGAAGTACCCCAGAGGTCATAACTTGAATCGATAGAAGTATAAGTAAAATAAGGGGAAATATCATATAGTAAAGTATCCTTCAACCATTCACATCTCAGTTTGTCCGTAATTGTATCGTAATCATCACTCTGATCGCTTGCAACCATAAGCCCTCTATGATACCAATCTCCTCCCTCTTCCGGATTTCTTTCATATTTAATGCTGCGCATAACCTGATTTCTTATATTATTTGTGTCACCCCCATTTGATGAAAATCGACCTATAAAAAGATCCGGATAATGATCATTTCCATCAGTATATGCGTAAAGGAGATCAGCATCTCTTCCGATAGACAAACCAACGTTTCCTTTAGGAGGAGGGATTTCATCCCCGTCGCCAACAAGCAAACAGAAAGTAACACCCAAACTATCATATTGATTTTGAATGAAACTTCTAATTGAAACAGTATCGCTACCCACAACTGATAAACTATATAAATCCGCCTGTATTCCCTTTCTTCTTTTCCAGATCAAAAAAGAATCCATCTCTGAAACATACGCCTCAGCACATATAATAATCATTCTGCCGGCATTTTCCTCGATCATATCATATCTCAAACTACTCTCTGAATAATTCAGGAAGAAATCTTTATATACGTCTCTGATTGATAGTGAAATTGGTCTTCTTTCTACCGTCTTTTTAATATTTGATACAGCAATGCCAAAAGATGTAACCTCAACGACTAATTTCTTAAGTATTATAAGTTCCTTACTTTGGGCGTCATAACGTACCGGATTAACATAAACAGTTATACCTCTAAAATCTCTGACAATAAAAGGTTCCGAAATAATTGCCGTTTCTACCGGAAATATATCCCCTGATGAATAAAAATCGCTGAAAGTATATGGTATAGAAGAAGGAGAAACATTTCGTAAAATATTTCCCTTGGAAGGCATAACAGGTAAAGCTCCGACTCTTTCTACTTCTTGCTGAATAATCCTCAATTTCATTTTTTTATCATCGGGGACAATTATACTTTTAGCTATTCTGGGAAGTCGCGGATAACCCTTCTTCATGTAGTCGACAACACCTGGTATAGAAATCCTTGAATAACTTTTCCTATTAATTACAACAGTATCCAGATAGAATCCGGGAATCGTAAACTCTATTTGAGTACTTTCGTAACCATTCCGGGATGCATTACACTGAATGGTTTGCGTATTGTTATCCGAAAAACTTAGCCAACTACTCAAGGTTAAAAAAAATAAAATCATATTGCAATTATAATTCTTTTTGCTTATACAGTCAAGCCAAGAAAACGATATTGCCACAAAGGCACTAAGACACAAAGAAAAAAACAATTTATTAACCACGAAACACACAAAAAAACACGAAAAAAAACTAATTATCACACGGAGACACAGAGAAAAAAAGAAAAATTATGTTGCCTTTCCCTTCCACCCCACCTAAGGAGGAACAACAAATTACACAAATAACACGAATTATTTCTATGTGTTATATTTAAACTGGTATCTGAGACCTGGTATCCGGTATCCAAATATTACCACGGAGACACAGAGAACACAATATATTTTGTTTGTTTTTACCAATCAACCAATTTACTAATGCACCAATCAACTGATCCGAAGTATCTTATCCGTTGGATCCCTCATGTTCAAGGAGCCACTTCTTTCTATCGACCCCGCTCGCGTATCCTCCGATTTCGCCCGAACTTCGTATTACTCGATGACAGGGAATGATTATACCTACACGATTTAAGTGTACAGCCATCCCAACACTCCGGGCACCCTTTGGATTTCCAACTCTCTTTGCAAGTTTACCATAAGAAATAGTTTTCTCGTAAGGCACTTTCAATAACTCCTTCCAAACCCTCTGCTGATATGGCGTACCATCCATTATAAGTTTGAGGTCAAATTCTTTCCGTATCCCTTCAAAGTATTCTTTTAGCTGAAATTCTAACGTAGAACTGGAACGAACAATATTAAAATCATTTTTAATGAAATCGGATATTTTCTCTCCATAGTCTTTTTCGACAAAACTTACCATTAGAACGCCTTCTTTTTTCCACACAAAAAACACTTCTCCGACAGGAGACTTAATTTGATTCCAGAATAAAATTTTGCTACTTTTTCTTTTTCCCAAGGAAAGTTTTTTTCTGTTCCAAGAGAGATTTAACTCTCCGGATTTCCATCATATTCGTACTTCCCGAAACCGAAACAGGTTCTCCTGCTGACAAAATAACAATATCTTTTTCGTTGACTAACCCCTTTTTATATAAGAATTCTGCGGAACCACACAACATATCATCCACATGTTTATAAAATCTTGCCAAAAATGGTCTTACACCCCAGATAAGATTCATTTGCCTTTCTACAATTTCCTTGTCGGTAAAAGCAAGTATATCGATATCCGGTCTAAATTTCGCGATTTTTCTTGCCGTGTATCCGGAAGAAGTATGCGCAATTATAAATTTAGCCGAGCTATCTTTTGCTGCCTGCCATACATTTTTTGCTATAATATCGGCTATTTCATTTTTGCTTGATTTTAAGGCTTCCGGTAATCTACCTAGCAAGTAAGTCTCCATTTTTTGAATTGTCTCTGCCATAAATTGAACAGATTTTACCGGATATTTACCCACTGCAGTCTCCTCAGAAAGCATAACAGCATCAGCACCATCCTCAACCGCATTGGCAACATCAGAGACTTCAGCTCTTGTTGCTCTTGGATGTTCAGTCATAGACATCAGCATTTGAGTCGCGACAATAACCGGCTTTTCCTGTTCTAAACATTTTCTTATTATAGTCTTTTGTAAAAGGGGAACATCTGATGCGGGAACTTCAACTCCGAGATCTCCCCTTGCTATCATAACCGCATCCGAAGCCTCAAGGATTTCGTCCAAATTCTCTACAGCTTTTACATGTTCGATTTTAGCGATAATTTGCATACTTGATTTTTCATTTTTTAAAACTGTTCTTATTTTTTTTATATCATTTGCGCTTTTAACAAAAGAAGCTGCCACAAAGTCAAAGCCCATACTGGCACCAAACTTGATGTTTTCCAGGTCCTTCTTTGTAGGAGCAAAGAGGCCGATATCTTTTCCTGGGATATTAACAGACTTCTTGGAAGATATTTTACCTCCGTAAATCACCCTGCATTTGACAGAAGAGCCAACCTTTTCCACCCTAAGCTCCAAACTACCGTCAGACATAAGAATTGTATCGTCCTTTTTTAAATAACCAAATAATCCGGGATAATCGACCGGCAGTTTTTTTTCATCCCCCAGAACATCATCGCTAACAAGTTCAACTTCGCTTCCTCTTAATAAATCTGTGCCTTCTTTTATCCTGCCAAGTCTAACTTCCGGACCCTGAGTATCCATCATTATTCCTATATGAGGTACCACCTTCCTTAAGTTTTGATAAGTTGTCTTTGCATCCTTCTTTGTCCTATGGGAAAAATTAAGCCTAGCAATATTAAGCCCGCTTTTTACCATCTTTTTGATTACATCCTTATTTTCGGACGCAGGACCAATCGTAGCAATTATTTTAGTTTTTCTCATTTTTTCTCCTTCCTTATACGATAAACTGATTCGATAACTTTGTCAAGCATCTCTATTAAAACTCAGCTCTTAGCCTCTAGCCTTTAGCTGTTAGCAAAAAAACTTATGCCAATCTCGTGTAATCTTGTGGTTAAATTTAGGAAATGTGTGTGGTGAGCTAAAGGCAAATAGCGAAAAGCTAATAGCTATAAGTGGAAATGTGGTAGAATTTGGGTAACCTTTATAATATCTCGTTCGCTATCAATCCTTCTAACTGTTGCTCTTTTCTAATCTGCTTTATTTTTTTGCCGTCGTACAAATACTCGGCAGAAAGAAGTCTCCCGTTATAATTGGACGCCATTGTTCTTGTATAGGCTCCACAACTGTGAATTATTAGCGAATCTCCCACATTAAGCGAAGGAAGTTCATAAGTCCCAAATTCATCCGAATTCTCACAGATAGGACCAACAACCCGGGATTTATATCTTTCACCCGTTTTTTCAAAAAGAGGCTCCACATGGTGATACGCATCATAAATCGCGGGACGAGGATTGTCATTCATACCTGAATCAACCACATAAAGAGGTACCCCCTCCCTATCTTTTACATCAATTACCCTGGTAATAATAAATCCTGATTCTGCCACCAAAAACCTACCTAACTCAAGAAATACCTGTACACCGTATTTATTGGCAATCTCTCTGTAAATTCGAGTAAGAGATCCGGGATTAAAACCCTCTTCCTCTTCTTTATAAGGAATTCCGAACCCACCACCAAGGTTTATATATTTTATTGTTAAACCCTTTCCGTTAAAAAACTCTATTGTACTTTCGATCTTTTTGAGTGCTTCATAATATGGCTCTGACGTTAATATCTGCGAACCTATATGATAATGCACGCCAACAAGTTCAATTGATTTAAAGTCCTTTGAAATATCATACACCTTATCCAAATCTCGCACAGGAATTCCAAATTTGCTCCAGGAAGAACCTGTAGAAAGATGCGAATGGGTTTTGGGAAATATTCCGGGATTGATTCTTACAAATGCATTGATTTTATGTTTTGACTTTTTTGCACATTTTTCAAGGAGAACAGCCTGACCAAGAGACTCAAAGTTAAAAAACTTTATGCCTTTATCAATAGCATACACTATTTCTTCTTCTTTTCTGGCAAGACTATCATAAAGAATACGCTCCTGCGTAATTCCAGCTTTTAAAGCCATAGAAATCTCCCCGGGCGATACTATCTCTGCTCCAATACCGTGTTTTTTTAGAATTTTCAAAATCGAAATAGAAGAATTTGCTTTAACTGCAAAAAAAAGTTCCGCAAATTCCGAAAAACTCTCCCGAAGAATACGAGCCTTTTCATCTATTACCCTACTATCATAAATATAAAAGGGTGTTTTTATTTCTTTTAAATCTTTCAAAATCTCCCTAAACATAGCGTTGTAATATTACTCTTTACAAAACTTTTGTCAAGCACATATAACTAATTACACAATTTTAATTGGAATATCCATATTAAACCAGATATCAAAGCTTAACAAAGCTAACAAAATGTAAAAATCAAATATCAAAATGCAAAATTACAAATCAAAATTTAAAAATTGAATAAAAAAAACAGAGAAACAACGAATGAAAAAAATAACACAAATACTTTTTTAGTTTTTATAGTTAGGGGGAGAGATAATTTTGAATTTTAATTTGTCATTTTGCTTTCTAAATTTTAATATTTAATTTCCCTATAAAACAAAAATGCAATTCGATCTTTTTCGTAGAAAAGCAAAGAGTTGACTGGCAATAATACAACTATCAAGGGGGTTGCGTTATGTAAAGATTTATATAAATTATATCAGAAAACTCTGAACTGCTTATATGACAATATAAAATAATATGATACGGCATTTGTTAAAAGATGTCAAAGGGATGGATATATCCATTGTTTAATTAATAATATGGAAAAAGAAAAAGTAAAAGAAAAAATTAATTTTGTGCTTTCGAGCATGAGAGAGGATTTCTCTCTTCAGGGATTGGATATTGAAACAAACAATAAAACAAACCTTCTAAAAGTCTTCGTCAACAGACCTGGAGGAATCACAATCGATGATTGTGCTCAGGTATCAAAAAAAATATCCGTACACATAGACATCTTTGATTTTATACCCGAATCTTATAGACTCGAGGTCTCATCTCCCGGAACTGAAAACAAGGAGGAAAAATGATAAATAAGAGTATAGTCACAATGCTATCAGAATTGGCAGCAGAAAGAGATTTAGGAAAAGACTTTGTCCTTCAAACCCTGGAGGAAAGTTTGATTACTGCCGCTAAAAAAAAGTATGGTCGAGCTGAAAATCTCGCCTGTGAAATATCAGAAGCTTCAGGAAGTATAAAACTCTTCCTTGAAAAAACTGTAACAGAAAATGTCACAGATCCGGATATTGAAATCTCTTTTAAGGAAGCTCAAAAAATAAAACCTACTATAGAATTAGGTTCGACTTTTAAAGAAGAAATCCCCGTTGATGATTTCGGGAGAAATGCAATAAACATTGTAAAAAATACATTAATCCAAAGAATTAAAACAAATGAAAAAGAAATGCTTTATGAAAAATACAAAAACAGAAAAGGAGAATTAGTTTCAGGAACAGTTTCCAGAATCTATTCGACTGGAGCATATATCAAGATTGGAGATATAGAAGCTTTCCTGCCAAGAGAGGAACAAATACCGAATGAACGCCTCCGAAGAGGTTCTCAAATAAAAGCCCTAATAAAAAACATTACCCCGAGTCCGGAAGAAGGCGACGAGGAAAGGGTTAGAATAAAAGGACCGGTTGTATACCTATCCAGAATTCAGCCGGAATTTGTAGCCAGACTACTTGAATTCGAAATACCGGAAGTTCTTCATTCAAAAGTTGAAATCAAGGATATAGCAAGAAAACCGGGAGAGCGCGCAAAAGTTGCCGTCTATTCGCAAAATGAGAAAGTTGATGCAGTGGGCTCATGTGTTGGGCATAAAGGCAGCAGAATAAAATCAATAGTAAGAGAACTCTCCGGAGAACGAGTAGACGTTGTACACTGGAAAGAGGATAAGGCAAAATATGCTGAAAAAGCTTTATCTCCGGTTAAAGTGATAGAATCCGAAAAAATCGGTAAAAATAAAATACTATGTATAGTTCCGGATGATGAATTAACCGGAGCTATTGGAAAGTTAGGAGAAAATGTCGCTCTGGCTTCAGAACTTACAGGGATGAAAATTGATATAAAAGTAAAAAGCGAATACAGAAAAGAAAAAGAAAATGAAGAAAGAAGTAAAATTACAATAGATGATTTAAAAATAAGTGATCATATCAAAAAAATACTTAAAAAAGAAAAGCTTGAAAACGCTCAGGACATATTATCAAGGAACGATGAAGAATTAATTTTGATCAAAGGAATCGGAAAAAAGAAATTAGAAGCAATTCATAAGTCTATACATAAGCAAATCAATAAGGAGTGATATGACAAAAAAGAAAGAGCACAATATAAGAATACATGAATTGGCGAAAGATCTAAATATTTCAAACAAGGAACTACTTGATTTTTTGAAAAACGAAGGCATTAAGGCAAAATCTGCTCTTTCTTCAATAACTGAGATAGAAGCTACAAAAGTAAAAAAGAAACTACAAAGCAAAAAACCCAAAAAGAAAGTAAGTGAAAAATCAAAAAAAACAACAAAAGCTAAAAAAGAAAAAAAAGTAAAAAACGAAACGAAAAAGAAGACTACAAAGAAAAAAGTAGAAAAAAAAGAAATCAAGGTAAAAGAACCAAAAGAAGAAGAAAAACCAAAACAAAAAAAGAAAAAAGATAATACAATAGAGGTATATGAAGCAAATTCTATTAAAGAATTATCAAGTTTGATGGATATACCATCAAGTAATATAATCAAAGCATGTATGAAACTTGGCATCGGGGTTACCATAAACCAAAATTTAGATTTCGATACAACACATCTCATAGCTGAAGAATTCGGATACAAAGTAAAATTACACGAACCAGAAGAAACTCCTAAAATAAAAAAAGAAACTTATAATGTCCAAAAAAAGCCTCCTGTTGTAACCGTCATGGGACATGTAGATCACGGTAAAACAACTTTACTCGACTATATAAGGAAAACACAGGTAGCCAGCCATGAAACTGGAGGGATCACACAAAAAATCGGAGCATATCACATAAATTACAACAACCATAAAATAACATTTATCGATACACCTGGTCACGAAGCATTTACCGCAATGAGAGCCAGGGGGGCTAACGTTACTGATATTATCGTTTTGGTAGTTGCTGCGAATGATGGAGTAAAAAACCAAACAATCGAAGCAATAAATCATGCTAAGGCTGCTAATGTTCCCATAATTGTAGCTATTAGTAAAATAGATCTTCCCGCTGCTAATCCTATTAAGGTATTGGCAGATTTAGCCAAAAAAGGAGTGCTGGCTCACGAATATGGAGGTAATGTAATAGCAGTAAATATCTCAGCAATAAAAGGTAACGGAGTTGAAGAGTTGTTAGACGCAATTATCCTACAATCCGAAGATTTAAATCTCAAAGCTCCCTCACAAGGACCTGGCAGTGGTATAATACTAGAAACCCAAATTAAGAAAGGAATTGGCAATATAGCAACTGTTGTTGTTAAAGAGGGACAAATTAAAGTGGGAGATTCATTTGTGGCAGGTTCCGCTTCCGGGAAAGTTCGTTTAATTCTTGATGAAAACGACAAAAGATTAAAAACTGCTGAGGTTTCTGCAGCCATACAGATTTCACAGTTTGAATCTTTCCCCAAAGCGGGAGATATTTTTAGAGTCGTACAGGATCAAAAAACAGCAAGAGACATCAGCGAGGAAAGAAAAAGCCTCCATAAAGAAACTAAAGAAAAACCAACAATAAGTCTTTCAAATCTTTATAAAAAAATAAAAGAGGACAAAAAACAAACTTTAAAAGTAGTAATAAAGGGTGATGATGCCGGTTCAGTTGACGCCCTCTCAAACTTAATTGAAAATTTGCCCAAGAAAAAAGTTGAAATTAAAGTTATCCACTCGGGTGTAGGACCAATAACCGAAAATGACGTAATGCTTGCTCATGCCTCTGAAGCGGTGATTATTGGCTTCAAAGTAAAAGAATATCCTCAAACCAGAGAAGAGGCAAAAAAACGCGGGGTAGAAATTAAGACCTATGATGTAATTTTCGAAATAACTGAAGATATTAAAAAGGCTATGCTTGGTTTACTTGAACCGGAAAAGGAAGAAGTAAAATGCGGAGAGATAGAGATCAAAAAAGTATTTGAAGGCTCAAATATCGGTAAAGTTGCCGGATGCTTTGTACTTTCCGGTGAAGTCCATAACAATGATATCGCATATGTCATCAGAAAAGGACAAGAACTGATTAAAACCAAAATTGGAACTCTTAAAAGATTTAATGATGATGCTAAAGCAGTACTTGAAGGATATGAATGCGGAATAAGACTCGTGAATTTCGACACTTTTGAAGAAGGAGATATCATAGAAAGTTATACGCTAATCGAAAAAGAGAAAAAACTTTAGAAAAAAATGTTCGTTGGTATAGGCAAAGTAGAAATTCTTCTTCCAGGATTAAATTCTTTAAAATCAAAAAGAAGAATCATTAATAGTATTAAAGGCAAAATAAGATCGAAATTCAATGTGGGAGTAAGCGAAATTGATTTTTTGGATAAATGGCAGCGTGCACTAATAGGTATAGTAGCTGTATCCAACGATTCCAAATTCTTACAATCCTCATTCACCAAGATAGTTAATCAGATAAAAGAGTTTAGAGATATTAACATTTTGGATTGGAGTATAAAAATAAACAATGACTTTGAGACAGAAACGGGTAAATTCATATATAATGAAAATAGTACCTGAAATTATAGAAAAAGAGGTAAATGACCCCAGGATAGGTCTTGTTACTATAACCTCAGTTGATATCAGTCCGGATTTTAAGCATGCAAAAGTTTACTTTACTGTACATGGCGGAGAAAAATCAGGCGAATCAAATAGTGAAGTGCTAAATCATGCAAGTGGATTCATACAGCATGAACTTGCCAGACGCATCAAAATGAAAAATACACCTAAACTTAACTTCAAATATAGTCCAATGATGAGAAAAATGGAAAGAATAGAAGAACTATTGAAAAAAGAAAGCGAAGAACAAAATTGAAAAAGTTGAAAAGTTGGCAAAAAGCTCTTGAAATAATACATAATAACAAAAAATTTTTAATCGTAGCTCACAAAAATCCGGATGGTGATTCAATAGGCTCCGAAATCGCTCTTGCGCTGGCATTGATAAAACTAAATAAAAAGGTTTATATTTATAATTCAGACCCGTCACCTAAGAGATATTCAAGATTCCCAAAAGTATCTCTGATTCAGACAGAAAAGAAAAATTTTATAGAAGATGTGACTATTTTCGTAGATTGCGCGGAAGTGGATCGTATAGGAAAAATCAAAGATAATATTGATTTTTCGAAACCTGTTATAAATATCGACCATCATATTGGTAACACAAAATTTGGCACTGTAAACATTATAAAACCCGACCATTCATCAACAGCAGAAATTATCTACCAACTAATAAAAAAGGAAATTCCGATGGATAAAGAAATTGCCACATATTTATACATTGGAATACTAACTGATACAGGAGCTTTTCGCTATCCGAATACAACATCCCACTCCTTAAGAGTGGCTTCAGAACTCGTTGCCTATGGTGTAATGGCTTCTCAGGTTTCAGAATTCATCTGGTTTACGGATCCAGAAGCAAGAATCAAACTTTTAGGCGATGTTCTGCGAACGATGAACCTATACGATAAAATAAGTATAATGGCTGTAACAAAAGAAATGTTAGAAAAACACGGCGCAAAAGAAGAAGACACTGAGGAATTCATAGATTACGGACTTGCAATAAAGGGGATTGAAACCGCTGCCATCATAAAAGAAAGAGAAAACGGAATATTAAAAGTCTCCCTGCGCTCAAAGAATAGCATACCCGTTCAAGAACTCGCCGCAAAATACGGAGGCGGCGGACACAGAACGGCATCAGGATTTTCGATCAAAAGAAACATAGAACCTTTTAAGAAAGAATTAAAAAAAGAGCTGGAAAAACTGGTCGCGAAATATCATCACGCCTAAACTCTTATCTTCCTTTTTATCCCCATAAACTTTGCAGCTTTTCTAATTGATTCAAGTGGTGCGGTTATAAATACTTCGTCTCCCCCATATATCTTTCGATTACCTCTCGGAACACAGAATTCATCTTTTTCTTTTCTAAAAATACCGTTTACAACACAATCTGACGGGAACCGCTCGTCAGAAGCTATTTGAGCAATAGTTTTCTCTACAATTGTTGATTTTTCGGGTATCCTTATAATAGCAATAGCACCTCTACCACCCCTGAAAATATAAACAATACTGACCTCCGGTTCTTCTATCTCAAAAACAAGGGGAGTTGCACTGAGTTCAACAACATCTATAGTATCAGTAGCCCCCGCGCGTTCATAAACAGGTTTATAAGAAGGATCTCTCATTCTCGCGTATATCCTGGGTACTCCGAAACTATTCGCAATAACAGTAAGAGAAAGATTATCGGCATCCGAACGCATAGAAGCCAGCGCTACATCAGCCTTTTCAATTCCTGCTTCTTTTAGTGTTCTTATTTCTGTAGCGCTTCCCTTGATTGCTACGACTCCTAATCTCTCATATATATACTCGCAAACCTCTGCCTTTTCATCTATAACGATTACATCATGTTTTGAAGCACTTAATTTTCTGGCAACATTTCTACCAAGAAGACCCCCACCGGCAATAATTACGTACACTTATCACCTCCTTATTTCCATGTGTTTTTGTAAAATAACATAAGAATCGGTAAAATTTCTAACCTTCCCGCAAGCATACCTATTATATAGGTAAGTTTTACAACAGGAGAAAGATTTATCATCTCAACACCCGAAAGATAGCAAGGTCCAATATTACCAAGAGCAGAAGCCATTCCGGAAAAAGATTCCAATGCCCCATTATTACTGAAAAAGGCAGTTATCAAACCACCTACAGCCAGTAAAAACATCCAGGCCGCAAACAAAGCAGTAACTCTCCTAACCTCTTCAAAAGCTACTCTATTCCCATCTACCATAATAAAACTCACTGTATGAAGAGGATAAACAATCGATAAAATCTTGAATTTGATAAGCTTAAATAGAATCCCTATTCGCAAAACCTTTAATCCTCCCGAAGTAGAACCTACACATCCACCGATTATCATCAAAAAAAGAAAAATTTGCTTGGCAACACCCCCATAAATTGGAGCTCCAATATCTCGGGTCGCGTAACCTGTTGTAGTCATAATTGCGACAACCTGAAAAATAGAGGTTCTTATTAAATCAGGAGTAAAAAAACCGTTATAAGTAACCTGTTTTAAAATAATAATTCCGGAAGCCAAACATATAAATAACCAGAACAACTTAACTTCAAAGGAATCCCATAAAGCTTTAATATCTCCCTGGAAAATCCTGTAATGAAAAAGAAAATTCATTCCCGCGAATAACATAAACAAAATTATAGTCCACTCAATAATATTTGATAACGAATAATTCATCGCAGAATAATATCCAATGCTTAAATCATGGGTCGAAAAACCCCCACTCGAAAGAGTTGTAAAGGAATGAGTAACCGCATCGAAAAGATTTAATCCTTCTATTTTCAGTAGAAGAAAAAGAAGTAAAGTTAAACCTCCATATATAATCCACAAAATTCTTATAGTATTAAATAAGCCCGGTGCTATTCTCTTGGTCCTAATCTTATGGCTTTCCCCCGCAAAAAGCTTCGGAGCAATCCCACCCTCATAAATAATCAATAAAGCGAAACTTAAGATGCCAAGACCCCCCACCCACTGGGTCAAAGCCCTATAGAAAAGTATTGAACGACTCTTCATATCCAGATCCGAAAACATGGTTATACCGGTAGTTGTAAAACCGGAAACCGTTTCAAAAAAGGAGTCAATAAAAGTAACATGAAACCCAAGCAGATAAGGAAAAGAGCCTATTAAGGAAAGAATAATCCAGGACAGTGCCGCAATTAACATACCCTGCTTGTGATTAATCCTCGGAAGAGGCTTTTTCCCTTTAAGTGAAATACCCAAAATAAAAGATATTATAGCAGGAACCAAAAAAGACTTTAGATTAACAAATTCCCTTAGGTATAAATAATCTACGATTAACGGTATCAAAAAAAGAAAAGAAAAAAATATTAAAATAACACCAAGATACCCCAAAACTGGAGAAATCTCAAATAAAAATCGGTCTAATAATCTTTTCCGGATTTTCATTTATTATACAAGATATAAGTTTTTCCTCTAAATGTCAACGCCCCCACCCCACTTTATTTTGCCACAGAGACACCCCGCGATACAGTCATTCTTCCTTACGGGGCAAGCGGGGCAGACAGAGAACACAGAGAACACACCCCATCCCATTTGTTGCGTTTTTTTAACCCGACACACAATCCCAAATACTTAGACAGGATAGAAAAAGGATTTACAGGATTTTTATTTGTTATTTTTTCAACCAAAACCTAAGACCAAATACCTAATACCTAAACTGGCTTGACATAAAAAAATATTCTATTAAATTTAAAGGTTAATTGGGTTTATTTGGAGGATAAAAAATGTCTATTCGCAATTCAAAATGGTCTAAAAGAGAAAAAAAGATAGCTCGTAAAGCATTTGACAAAGCTTAACAAAGAGAAATGGAAATAATAAAAAAGGAAATATTAAATCGTTTAAATAAAATGAAGTCCGTTGATCAAATATGGGATTTACATGATTTTTTAAGTGCTAAAAGAAACAATATGGCTGATAAATACGATTATAGATATTCTATGTTAATAACTGTTTTTGGCAAGTTATTAGCTGAAGGATATATATCAGAAGAAGATTTATGTGGACTTGATGATGAGAAACTAACTTCAATCAAAAATATATCAAGATTCAAGAAATAAAGGAAGAATATGGATATATTGGAAAAAGAAATACAAAAAATATTAATTGAATGGGACCCACTTGGAGATGACAAATGGGAAATTAAAGATTTAGATAATTATAAAATCGAAGCAATGGATATATCTTCCGACTTATATATTATGAATATCAATTCGGAAAAATCTTGCATAAGATTAGTACGAAATACTATAAGTCAAGCATTTGATATAGATGTACCTACCGAAGAAGCAGAGAAATATGGTAAAACAATATGGAAGATCTTTTCTAAGAATAAAAAAATTGAAAAATAGAAACTGCCAACATTTTAACTTCGGACTAATGGCATGAACAAAAAAGATATCAAGAAAATTATTAAAAATCCAGCCTTTATTCCAGGTATTCACAATTATTGCGATTACTGGTGCGAGCGTTGCCCTTTCACTTCCCGTTGCATGAATTTCGCATTAAGCGAGAAACAGTTTCCAGATAATGAATCTCGTGACATAAACAACAAGCTTTTTTGGCAAAAACTATCTGAAATTCTTCAATTAACGCTTGATATGCTGGAAGAAACTTCAATGAAAAAGGGCATTGACTTGAATTCTCTCGATCTTAAAACCAAAACCAAAGAAGAAATGATAAAAAAAGAAAACATTGAAGATCATGAATGCTGCTCTTCCGCGAAGGCCTACGGGAAAATGGTTGAAAACTGGTTCAATTCATCCGGTCAACTATTTAAACAAAAGAAAGATGAGCTGAATCTAAAAGCGGAACTCGAAATACCTAATGTTAATCCTATTGAGGAAGCTACAAACCTTAAGGATGCAATAGATATCATTCGCTGGTATCAATATCAAATACACCGCAAGTTAATGAGGGCAGCGAAAGGAGATTCAAACGAACTGCAGGAAGACAGTGATGGTTCAACAAAAATTGCATTAATTGCAACAAACCGCTCCATAGCCGCATGGGGAGAAATACATCGTCACTTTCCGGAATGTGAGGATGAAACACTTGACCTTCTTGTACATCTTGACCGATTACGCAGAAAAGTAGAAAAGATATTTCCAAAAGCAAGAGGATTTATACGCCCGGGATTCGACGAAACAGAACTTAACGGTTAACAAGCCGTGTTAAATATTTCAAATTTTTAGGTTGGGAAGGGATTCTTAACTCTGACTCCTGAATTATCTTACTTCTATCCTTGACATAAAAAAATTTCTTATTAATCTTTGCTAAATGGGAACAAAACGAGTAGGTATTGACAAATTAGAATCCATCCCAAATGTGGGAGTAGCTATTGCTGCGAAATTGCGTCTTCTAGGTTTCAAATCTCCCTCTGACCTCAAAGAAACTGATCCTTACATTATATATAGAAAATATTGCGAGTTAAAAGGTAAACGCATTGACCCCTGTCTTCTGGATGTTTTTATTTCAGCCGTATCATTTTGTAACGGCAATCCACCAAAACCCTGGTGGGAGTTTACCGCAGAACGAAAAGCTAAACTCCGAAAATAAATCAGCAATGATAATGAAACGAAATTTACTAAAAAAATACAATTGAAAACGATTATATCCTCTGGAGATTTTATTGATATTTACCATAAATTCCTTCAGGAAGGACCAAGATTTTTCTCAAAAAAGCTTTCCTTCTCGGGGATATCTAGGGTAAGAAATGCCTGGGATACAAATACAAATCCGCCTATTCATTGGTGGTCAATTCCCAGAGTTAATGAAAGATGGAATAAAATCATTACAGGAAATTCAAATATAGAGTATCCCGACTATGTTGTTAATAAGTATTTAAAAAACAAACAAAATCTAAAACTAATTTCACCAGGTTGTGGAAGTGGTTCTATTGAGCTCAAATTTGCAAAACATAATCTTTTTTCCCGAATTGAAGGTTTTGATTTATCCCCCAGTCGAATTCATTTTGCCAATGAAAATGCTAAAAGATTAGGTTTTAGTAATTTATTCTACTCTGTAGAAGACGTGTACAAGTATGATTTTGGAGTCAACAAATATGATGTAATATTATTCCATTCAAGCCTCCATCATTTTAACAATCTTAAAATTATTTTAGAAAAAATCTATAATGCAATAAAATTAGATGGTTTATTGATAATTAATGAGTATATTGGCCCAAATAGATTTCAATGGACAAACGAACAGCTAAAAAAAACTAATCACTATTTAAATAAGATACCGTCTCAATATAGAAAACTCTGGCAGTCGAACAGCATAAAAAAGAAGATATACAGGCCTGGTCTATTAAGAATGATTTTATCTGATTCTTCCGAAGCAGTTAATTCTGAAGAAATTTTACCACAAATAAGAATGAGATTTACAAAACTCGAAGAAAAACCATATGGTGGAAATTTATTGCATTTAATATTTAAAGACATTTCACATAATTTCATAGAAAATACTAGAGACATAAATAAAATATTAAATTTCTTATTCCAAGCAGAAGATGATTTTATAGAGAACAATAATCAAAGTGACTTTATTTTTGGAATATATACTAAAAAATGAAGGGAGAAAACAAAATTAAAATGAGAACAATACGAATATCAGCAATCCTATTTGCCTTTTTCGTAATTATTTGTATATCTCTCGCCGAAAGTAAAATTCCTTCCAGTAACAGATCTAAAAGGGCTATCGAGCGAGTCCAACCAAAACTAGAAAAAGCATTTAAAGATAAGAATTTAACCTATGGTTCCCCGATATTTATAAGGATTTTCAAAGAACCAATGAAATTAGAAATATGGGTTAAATGCAATAATAAGTTTAATCTTTTTAAAACTTATGAAATCTATACTTACGGATCGGGTACTCTGGGGCCAAAAGTAAGGCTTGGAGACGGTCAAGCGCCCGAAGGATTTTATTTTGTAACCCCAAAAAGATTAAATCCCGTAAGCGACTTTCATTTATCATTCAATCTTGGCTATCCAAATCTTTATGACCGGATTCACAAAAGAACCGGCGGAGCTTTAATGGTACATGGAAGCTGTGTTTCAATCGGATGTTATGCTATGACCAATGAGGGGATTGAAGAAATATACGCAATAGATGATGCTGCTTTTCGTAATGGACAAAGTTTTTTTAGAGTACATATTTTTCCTTTTAGAATGAACAAAATAAATATGGAGAAATACAAGGAATCCGAGTGGATAAAATTCTGGAATAACTTAAAAGAAGGTTATGATTTTTTTGAAAAAAATAAAATCCCTCCAAATGTTGAGGTAATAAACAAGAAATACATATTTGAACCTTCAGAATAATAAGAGTTAATCAAAAAATTCCTAATAAAACTCTTTTAAATCACTATTGACAGAATAATAAAACTCTATTATTTTATAAAATCAACCCAGGTATAATTACCGGAAGAATCAAAATAAAATTTGAATAAATTCAAATTTTACCGACAAGGAAGTTAAATGGAAGAGGAAGTTAATACCAACAAAGAATACGAACCAACTAACAGCATCGATATTTATTTCTCTAAAGAAGAAATAGAAAAAGAATATACGGTTATAGGATACGCTGTTGGCAGTGGCAGCAGCTATGTTTCGAATGATAAAATTCAAAAAAAACTGATAGATGAAGCTAAAAATAAAGGAGCAGACGCTATTTTGATAACAGGTATCGGGAAATCAAACATTCCATCTGGTGTGGGTAGCGAAGAAGAAAGACAAATAAACGCGTCATTTTTGAAATACAAATAGCGCAACTGATAACGCGTAATTAATCAACACGAAAGCATTACAGTTTGATCGAGCAAAGGACACGTGTCCTGCATTGTGAAGTTTTATGCTATCCTATAATTGGTTTACAGTAACATTTTATGGAAAGCCTTGAAATAAAATAATTACATACCTTGAATAAACTCGATTCTTCATTAAGATTACTTACAAGATTTACAGTTCTCGGGGTTGACATTAAAAGGCATCTTAGTAAATTACTGTATATAAGATTAATACAAGGAGGGAAGATGCCGGAAGACAACCAGACTGAGAATTTAAATAAAGCGGAAGAAGAAGAAGCAAAGGATAAGGCAGAAGAAGAATTCGAAAGTATGGAAGCTATAATTAATGATTTACAAGAAGAAAAAGAAGAGCTCAAGGATAAATATCTTCGAGCTTTAGCTAATTACGAAAACCTTAGAAAGAGAGCTATTCAAGAAAAAGAAAAAATTTACAATTTCACCTTAGAAGAAGTGTTTAGAAGAATTCTTCCCATAATTGATGATTTCGGGAGGGCATTTAAATCAATTAAAAATAGCGCCCATCATAAAGATGATTATAAGTCCTTCTCCGAAGGAATACGTCTTGTGAACTCCAACCTGGATACATTATTAAAAAGCTATAATATTGAACCATTCGAATCTGTTGGAGAAAAATTCGACCCTTCAAAACATGAAGCAATCCATGTTATCGAACAGAATGATGAAGAAAATGATAAAATATTAGAGGAAACAGAGATTGGCTACAAAATCAAAGATAAGATTCTACGCCCTGCGAAAGTAATAGTAGCAAAAAAGAGCGCAGAAACTCAAGATAAAAATCAAGAAGAAAGTAATAATCAAGGAGGAAAAGCAGAATGAAAGAACCTGTAATTGGTATCGATCTCGGTACGACTAACTCGGTTGTCGCAATTGTCGAACAATCGGAGCCGGAAGTGATTACAAATCCTGAGGGTCAAAGAACCACTCCTTCAGTAGTAGGATTTAAAGAAGGAGAGGAGTTAGTTGGACTACAGGCAAAAAGGCAGCAACTTACCAATCCTCAGAATACAGTCTATTCAGTAAAAAGATTTATGGGTAGAAGATACGCGGAAATCAAAAATGAAAAGAAAAAGGTACCTTTTGACATTATAAAAGGTCCGCATGATGATGCGAGATTAAAAGTGGAAGATAAAGTTTACTCTCCACCGGAAATTTCCGCAAAAGTCCTACAATATCTCAAGAAAGCGGCTGAAGAACATATGGGTCGTGAAGTAAAAAAAGCAGTTATAACCGTACCGGCTTACTTTAACGACGCCCAGAGAAAAGCCACAAAGGATGCAGGAGAAATAGCCGGACTTGAAGTCTTACGAATCATAAATGAGCCTACGGCAGCCGCACTTGCCTACGGTTTATCAGAGAAAAAAGAAGAGAAAATCGCCGTTTTTGACCTTGGAGGAGGAACTTTCGATGTATCTATCCTCGAAATAAGTGAAGGCGTCTTCGAAGTTCTTTCAACGAACGGAGATACACACCTTGGAGGGGATGACTTTGATTACGCTATAATGGAATGGTTGATAGAAGAATTCAAAAATGAGACGGGCATCGATATTTCTGATGACAGGAGCGCCGTACAAAGAGTAAGAGACGCGGCAGAAAAAGCAAAATGTGAACTTTCATCAATGAAAGAAACCACAATAAACCTGCCATACTTAGCGGGAGATAAAACAGGCGCAAAACACCTTGAAAAGAAATTGACGAGGGCTAAATTGGAATCTTTATGCGAGGAGCTTCTTAATAGAGTGGAGGAACCGGTAAAAAATGCTATTAAAGATGCAGGTCTGACCATAAATGATATTGACGAAGTTCTCCTCGTAGGAGGTATGACAAGAATGCCTTCGGTTCAAGAGAAAGTCAAAGAGCTCTTTGGAAGGGAACCTCATAAAGGAATTAACCCTGATGAAGTTGTCGCTGTTGGAGCGGCTATTCAGGGGGGTGTACTCGCAGGGGATGTAAAAGACGTTCTACTTCTCGATGTAACCCCATTGTCACTCGGGATAGAAACCTTAGGTGGAATGTTGACCTCAATAATCCCAAGAAACACCACAATACCCGCTGAAAAAAGTAAAATTTTTACAACCGCCGAGGATAATCAGCCTGCCGTTTCAATACATGTCCTTCAGGGAGAAAGACCTTCGGCAGCCGATAATAGAACGCTGGGAAGATTTGAACTAACAGGTATCCCTGCTGCACCAAGAGGCGTTCCCCAAATAGAAGTCAGTTTCGACATTGATGCTAACGGTATATTACACGTTTCCGCGAAGGATCTCGGAACAAACAAGGAACAATCTATTAGGATCGAATCTTCTTCAGGTCTCACTGAGGATGAAATAGAAAAAATGAAAGGCGAAGCCGAGACATATGCGGATGAAGATAAAAAGAAACAAGAATTAATTAATGCAAGAAATCAAGCCGACACTTTGGTTTACTCCACGGAAAAAACACTTAAAGAACATGGTAATATAATTTCAAACGAAGAGCGCGGCAATATCCAAAACGCCATATCCGACTTAAGAGAAGCCATTAAAACGGAAGATAGCATTGATATCAACCGGAAAATTGAAAATCTCCAAAAAGCTTCCTATTCAATCTCCGAAAAATTATATAAGAAAGCACAGGAAGAAGCAGCTCAAAAAGCTAAACCGGATACATCCCAGCAGGAAAAACAAGAAGAACCGAAAGAAGAAAGTAAAGGAGAAGGAGAGGTCGAGGCAGATTTCGAAGTAATTGACGAGAAAGAGGAAGAGGATGATAAAGAAGAGGAGAAAGAGTAACAGGATAAATAGTATTAGATATGCCGAAAAATAATGACTACTATGAAACCCTGGGGGTCAGCAAAGACGCAAGTACTCAAGAAGTAAAAAAAGCTTTTAAAAAGCTTGCAAGAAAACACCATCCTGACGTAAACAAAGATAACCCAAAAGAAGCCGAAAAGAAATTTAAAAAAATATCTGAAGCCTATGAAGTGCTTGCAGACCCCGAGAAAAGATCCCAATACGACCGCTTCGGAAAAGAAGGTGTTCATTTTCAGGGCGGTAACTTCACCTGGCAGGATTTTTCTCACCAGGATGACCTTCGGGATGTTTTCGGAGATATTTTTGAAGGTTTTGGATTAGGCGGAAGCGGACTTTTTGGAAATTTATTTGGTCAAGGTCAAGCTGGAAGCAGAAGAAGTAGAAGAGTACATAAATCACCCGGCGAAGACGTTCGAATTCCTCTTGAAATAAGTCTAAAAGAAGCATCCGAAGGAACTACAAAAAAGATAAAAATCCGTTTATTCGAAAAGTGTGGAAAATGTGACGGAAAAGGCGGAACCACCACTACGTGTTCCAGATGTAACGGTAACGGAGAAGTGCAAATAACCCGTTCAAGTTTCTTCGGTCAGATGGTCTCCGTTTCTACTTGCCCGGTATGTAAAGGTGTTGGTGAAGTTGTAAAAAATGCCTGTTCGGATTGTCACGGTGAAGGACGGATAAAAAAAGAAAAACAAATTTCAGTTAGAATACCCCCGGGTGTAGAAACCGGAAACTATATACCATTAAGAGGAGAAGGGAACACAGGCTTACGAGGAGGTCCAAAAGGCGGCATAATCGTCGAGATAAAGGTGAAAGCAGACCCGAAGCTACAGAGAGAAGGCAGCAATCTAAGAATTAAAGTACCAATAAGTTACAAAACGGCTATAGAAGGCGGAAAGGTAACAATTCCGACGCTAAACGGGAGAGCAAAACTTACTATACCCACCGGGACAAAATCCGGAAGAATATTCGTATTAAAAGGTCAAGGTATGGGCATCCTTTACGGAATAGGAAAAGGCGACCTTCTCGCCGAAGCATACATCTGGACACCTGATAAAATCTCTAAAAAGGCAAAGGATTTGCTCAAGGAACTCGATAAGGAACTCGGCAACCCACCGAAATTGTAAAAAGTTAGCCACGAAGGCACTAAGACACAAAGATAATAGGACGCAGATGAACGCAGATTTACTCAGATTTTTGTTTTTTAGACTAAAACCTAAGATATTGCCACAGATTACACCCTGGTACAGTCGTTCCTCCCTACAGGGCAGGCAGATTAACTCAAGATTTTTTGTTGTTTCCTTCCTAACTTTCAAACTTATGGAATCATTTCACACTTCAAGGTCAGACCCTGATAATACACATACAACCGAATCCAAGAATCGACAGCTTATCTCCTGTTTTAGGAAGTTCTCTATATAGCATATTTTTTCCTTTATTTAACTTGCGCCATTATTACTTTATCACCAAACCATTCTAAACTATCGATAGTTGTAAAATCAATCCGGATAACCGTATTATGTAAAATAAGAAAACAGAAGTCAAGTGTTTACAATATCAGAAAAGATTGCGGATAAAAAAGATTTATTTTACCACTAAACACACAAATAACACGAATAAAATTTTTGTTTTAACTAAAACCTAAAACCAAAGGCCCAAAACCTATTTCTCACATGTAGAACTTGTAGGAATTGTAGTTTTAATGTTTGTGTTTTTCTTGCCTCAAACGAACTCGATAAATCTACAAACTCAATAAACTAAGTACCTCAAATTTTTCAGAAAAAATTTGTCCCATTGATATTTTTTACAGAAATTTAAATCCTATATATCTTAGTTTACCGTTTTTCAAATACTTTGGATTGTATTTTTAAGGTCATATAATCGCTCGCAGTTTTAATTGTTTTGGGTCTTAAGTCTTTAAAATAATCTTTAGCAAAGAAAAAAGCAGTATTTAACTGATATAATTTTGATTCTTCGAGCCATGTTTTTTCAGCCATATGAAGTAACCATTCCCAAACTCTAAATTCTCTACCTTTGTCTTCGATTTTGCTAGTCTCCCATAGTCTTTCTTTTGGGATAAAGTAATTAGGATCTACTATATTTTCAGCAATGAAAATTTTAATCCCTTCTGTTGTAATAGTACAATCTCCAAATTTCGTAATTTCTTGACCGAATTCTTCGTTGTTTTTCTTGAAACTCATAAATTCTCCTCCTTTTTTATGTCCTAAACTATATCAACGTATCAATGGAATTAAACCTGAAAGGGCAAAATGATTGACTCCGTATCTCCCATTATTTTCTTTTTTTCTTTTATTATCCGTTATAATTACATAAATTTTCATTTATTTAAAAGAAGCACCGTCACCAAATGCCCCCTGTTTGATTAGTTATTTTCTCCGCAAGTTTATTTAATGTGGTTGTTGCTTCTTTCCCCACATTAAAAATAGATTGTTTAACTAGTAAATATTTCCATTCATTACCGGTTTGTTTAGTTACTGCGTTACACCAGCGTGATATAGCTTTGTTTTTGTTATCTAAATCAGGATATTCACGGCCCTTGGTTTCAAGTATCCAGTACACCCTTTTTTTGTCAACTTTTTGTACAGCAACAAAATCAGGAAAATAATATCTGATTGCCCCTGTGTTTGATAAATAATCAATACGAAAAATATTAGTCAGCGCTGCAAATGCTTCAATATCATCTGCATTATCCAGAAAATTTGCAAATTCGGCTTCAAAAGGATTGTATGTAGCAACAAAATTGAAAACAGTTTTTTTACACCGTATATGGCCACGCCTCCAAGTGAATTTCGGCGTTTTTGAAAGCTTAATGATTTCACCTTTAACCTTGACTTTCTTCTTTTCTACTGTGGCCTTACTAATTTCTTTAGCAAGTAAATCAGTAATGGCTTCTTGTATTGGAAGTTCTCGTACTATTTTTCTTAATTTTTCTCTCTCAATATCATCAATTTTAACTTCAAAACATCTATTAAGTATATATTCTTCACAAATTGGATATACAAATTGAAAACAATCGGTTAATCCTGCTTTTTTCATTACCTGATTTGCAATGTAAGCTGTAAGGTCTCTGCCCAGTTCAATATATTCTGCATCAATTTCAGCCTGGTGCACTTCAATACCAAGTTGCATCATTTCCATTTTAAGAAGCACTTTACGTTTCTCATCAAGCTTTTCTGAACTATAAAGCGAAGGAAATTTCTTTGAATCAATTCCACTTAGATTTTTATATGCACGACTGTATGAAAAATCAGTTGCAGGTATTGCTATATCATATTGTAATCTTCTTTTCTCTGGTGCAATTGTAACAGGAAGGGGTGGTGGTATCTTGGTTGTATTTATTCCAACGCCTTCCATTTCTAATTGTTTAACAATCTTTTCAAAATTGTCATTCCCTATTACTTCAAGCGTCTGTGTCCTATCTGGACTTATATCACGCATCAAACGTAATCCCCTTCCAATCGCCTGTTCCGGAAGTATAGCAGAATCAAAAGCACGGAGGCCCAATACGATGGTAACATTTTGCACATCCCAGCCTTCACGCAACATAAGTACACTAACAATGACTTTAATTTTATTTTTTGGATTGTCCACATCCCGGACTTCTTCACGTAAACTTTCCAAATCACTTTTTCTGACTTCACCGGTATTGTCAGTGTGAATTGTCATTATTTCATTCTTTGAAATGCCATAGGTCTGACCTCTCTTTTTAATCGCTTCTGCCATTTTATCGGCATACAGATTTTTTTCAGCCATTATAAATAGAACAGGCTTTTTCCCAACACCTTTATAGGCTTCTGAATGTTCTTTCCATCTTGCCAGTGCTGCAGAAATCCAATCACCGTATTTTTGTACTATATTATCTCTCGTGATGTGCTCAGGGTCTTTTTTGTTCACAGTATGAACAATCAAAGGCACTTTTACAATTCTATCTTCCACAGCCTGAGCTAATGGATAATCGCAAATAATCCAGGGGTAATATGTGTTTTCAGGGGTTTTTGGGGTAGCAGAGAAATCAATCCACATTTTTAGACCACCTGGGATGTTTTTATGAATGGATAATAAGCTTTCATTCCACTTTAGTTCATCATCATGAACATGGTGGGCTTCATCGTTCATCACCAATAAATTATCCAGTTCTTTAATTCTTTCCAACAAGGTCTGGGGCGATTTTCCCGGGTCGCTTTGAGGTTTACGGCCAAGTATGGCTTCAATGATATTGTTTGGATTAAACTCTTTTGTCCGGCTTTCATACAATTGATGAATGTTGTTCAGTATAAAATTATTTTCAGCGGCAAGCGGGCTTTCATCACCTCTGAGTTTAATGTTTAATTTCCATGTTGATTTCCATGCATCAGGTATAAAAGGAAATTTAAGAAAAACTTTACCGTCAGTAAAATCTTTTGCCAATCGTTCATAAACTATCACATTTGGAGCCACTAACAGAAAATTATTCGCAAACCTTCGGTCTTTTTCTTTTAAGCGGTTAAAATAGCTCCATACCACAACAAAAGCCATCACAAATGTTTTTCCTGAACCAGTAGCCATTTTAATTGCATATCGCAACAAATCTTTTTCCGGCAATTCCTGTTCCCCTTCTTGCTGCAATTCAGGAAAATATCTTTTGATTTTTCTTTTTCCTTCCAAATCTTCGCTAAAATCAACGTTTGGTGAGAAAAGAGTACCAGTATATTTCTCATGGTACTCTTTAATAAGCGGAATTACATCGGTATATTTTTTTATTTCATAAAGGAAAATTATAGTTTCAATGGCTTCACGCTGGCAGAAATAAAAATAAAAAGGTTCATTGCCGAAAACAGGGGGGTGTGACTGGTCAAACCAGAATGCCAGTAACTCCTTTGATGTTGCTGTAGCTCCTGGATAACCATCATTACGCCATTTATCAATTTGGCTACGGAGCTTGTTGATCAGAAGCATTTTGCTTGGCCTACGGCCCTGCACCAATTCATATTCATTACCCGATTTCTTTTTCAGATAACTTACCGGCACTTCCCATGGATTTCGTTCTTCAATGAAGGGAAGCTCTTTATTATATTGAACGATTGGTTGTGGCATGGCTATTTCACCTTTATTTCGTAAACTTGTGATGTGTCAATTCCAAAAATGTCTATGATTTTTACGAATACTTTGTATGTGCCTGCTTTTGTGTATTCATGGTCTGCAACCAGTTTGAGTTTACGCTCCTGTTTGGTACGGTAACTGGTCCAACCATTGTTAAATGTATCGTTTTGAAACTCAAAATCCACTGCCCAATAATCAATCCAGTCGCTCCATTTTTTAATGCTTTCTTTCACGTCGAGTGGAATTAAATCGGTGTGCGGTATTACAAAATCTTCGAGTTTCACTTTTACTTTCAACCCATTGGTTTCAATGTCGGTTTTAAAATAGGCAAGTTCAAAGAATTTCACATCGCCTCTGGCTGCTGCTTGTGGGTCTATGGCGTCCATTGGAATAATTCGTAGCTTTAACCGAACCCCCATTTGTTTTGCTACCTCTTGAATAGCATCATTCAATCCCATTTCCCATTCCCAACCCAACACGTGCAATTCTTTTTGACCCATTTCTTTGGTGTCGTGCAGGGCATCGATAACTTCCTGTATTGTAACCGGGGCATCCACAGCGCCAATATAAACCATCGCATTTTCTTTTTTGCCGTGTATTTGAGAAGAACCAGAAATGGGTTCAGCCTCGTACAGTTTGAGGATGAATGCAAGGTACTCATACAATGCCTGCTTCTCGTCTTTTCTGCCAAAAGCCTTCACCTGCCAAAACTGCCTTTCGTATTTGCCGAGGTTGAGAATTTCAAAAGGTCTTGCTTTTTTGCCATATTTTTTACCTTCTTCAGTTAAACTTTTGCTTTCATCTATTTCCAATAAACGTTTACGCGTTGTATGAATAGCATATCTACTCAAATCAACACCTATCCATCTACGGTTAAGTTTTTCTGCCACCGCAACGGTAGTTCCACTTCCACAAAATAAATCAGCAATAATATCATTTGGTTGAGAACATCCTTCTACCAATCTTTTGACTAGTGATTCAGGCTTTTGAGTTGGATAACCTAGCCTTTCGTGAGCCATATTATTAATAGTGGGAATTCTCCATACATCATCAGACAATTTCCCTTCAGGATTTGGAACATAAATTGATGTTTTAGACCAACCCTTTTTTGCATACTGACTACCTTCTTCATAAGGAATACGCAGAAATTCAATGTTGAATGAATGCTTGTTTTCTGTTTTAGTATACCAAAATATGGTATCATGATTTTTTGCAAAAATTCTTTTGCTACTCGGAGCAATATTATAATAGTGCCATATTATTTCATTCTTGTAGTTTTTGACTCCAAATATTTCATCCAATATTAGCTTTACTTGAGCACTTGTTCTCCAATCAACGTGAATAAAAAAAGAACCTTTTTCACTTAACAATTCGTTGATTATAAGAACTCTTTCATAGATCAAAGCCAGAAAACCATCTAAGCCTTGTCCCCATGTATCACGATAAGCTTTTTCTTCAATAACAGAATGTTCTTTATGAATTTTCTCGCCTTTTTCTCCAATATCAATATCAACTGTAAAATCCGCACCAGTCGCAAAAGGCGGATCAATATAAATAAGGTCAATTTTACCGGCATAGTTTTCAAGCATGCTGCTCATTACAAATTTGTTATCACCCCAGATAAGTTTGTTTTTCCAGCCAGCTTCAAAGGTGTTACCTTCATCACCTTTCCAATAATCAAATAATGAACCCTGTTTAGCTTCTTTACTGCCTTTTTCAATGCGGGGTTCGTTTATACTTTCTACAATCTGGAAAGGATATGGCCCTGGTTTTTCAACGGGCACTAATTTGCCTTCATTATCGTATTTTCCCCGCCAAACGAGTTCGGTTTTTTTAATTTCGATTTTGCCCATGTTTTTTTCTCCTTATATATTTTCTACCCGGCAATAATGCTTAAAATCACATTCTTTGCAAACTTTGGATTTATCGGGCATGTTTTGTATATCAAATTCTTTGTTAATAATGCATTTTGCAACACTATCAAAGTGTTTACCGGCCTCTTCTACCAGTTTTTCATCATAATCTATTTCCATCAATGCATCCTTGCGGTGTTCTTCAGCTGTCCAGTATAGATATAATCGTTCAGGGTCCTTATTGTATCTCTCTTTAAGAATATGCGCATAAACATGTAACTGATATCCGTACTTTTCTATTATTGAATCTTTTGAATCGGGTTTTTGCTGGCTTTTAAAATCAAGTACTTCCAGTTTATCATCTTTCCCTAAAAGTAAATCTACCTTGCCATTAATGATATAGTCGTCTTTTTCGTAGGAAACATCAATTTCAGTTTCAATAACACGGTCAAGTAAATCTTTATTTTTTTGAAAATAATTAATTACATGTCTTAAAGCGCCTTCTTTTGGCTGTATGCCCAAAGGTCGATATCCGTTTGATAAAAGTGCCTTGTAGTTGTTTTCAAAATCAACAGAAATAATTTGTTCATTTACTTTTTCACTATCCAGAATTCTTCTATGCAGGTTTTCTATGGTTTCATGTACCAATGTTCCAAACAATACCTGGCCGGTGCGGCTTGGAGTAAATTCATATTCTTTGAAAAATAAATATTGTCTTGGACAAGTCTCATAAACGTTGATGTGAGAAGTTAATGATAGTGATTTTTTAGGAATGTAAGGGTCTTTTGATTGAAAACGCTGTGCTTTTAATGTTTCTTTTTTAACATGCGGCCATTGGTCAAGACCTTCCCAAACGTTTGAAAATATATTCTTTGGCTCACTGCTTGATGAAAGTACTAAAAGTTTTTGAGGACGTGAAAAAGCTACATAAAACAATCGGGCATGGTCAAATTGTGTAATTCTTTTCTCAGGTTCAAAAACTTCACGCTGGTAAAATGGAGAAAGAAAACGGTCAGTTTGTTTATTGACACTATATTGTTTGTCAAGCGAACTTACAACAACAACAGGGAATTCCAATCCTTTTGACTGGTGAATAGTCATTATCTGAACATAACCTTTCGGGATAGGATTGTTTTCATCTTCATATTCATTTTGCCCTGAATTTAAAAGCAAATTAAAAAAACTGTTGAAAAGACGGTACTTCAGAGCGACTTTATTTTTTTCTGTAATTATTGACAAGTGATAATAAGTCATGAAAGAACTGATAAGTGATGAAAACTGTGAAAGATTTCGGGCAGCATTTTCATCTTTCAAGTACTCACTAAATGGTGAATAGGCAAACATTTGAAAAGGAAAGTCCGATGGTATATCATCTAAACTTTCACCTTTTTGTAAAGCATTTATGTTCTCATTCATCCTTCGGAGATATGCTCCTAAAGGTTTATCGGCATATTTGCCCAGTTGCTGAATTCCATCATGGATAACTTCTTTGTGATTATAGTTATCTAGATCATTCCCAACGAAATCAAATATTAGAGCATAACAGGCAATTAACAGTTTTATTTCTTCATTTTCAAAATATGCTTTTGCCCTTGGACAAAATGCTTTGATATTTTTAAGATTTAGCGCTGTAATAAATGGTTCACTATGTTCGAGCTTAACACTTCTTAAAAGTAATGCAACATCGCTTGGGTCGTTAATTACTTTATTCTTAAGAAGATAATCAACCATATCAGCAAAACGTGCAGCTTCATGGGCAATACTATCAGTCCATATACAGAAAACAGCAGGATACTCGGGTGAAACCGTATATCTTGCAGGAACGACTTTCTTGTCGGGATAACGAAATTGTACTGTTCCTTTTGGATTTGACCAATCAATTTCCTGCATAAACTTATTGTAGTGTGCTATAATTGCTTCATGAGAACGAAAATTTTCAAGCAACTTAATCCTTCTGCATTTAGAAAAGTGACTTTCGAATTCAAGAATATTTCTAACAGTAGCACCCCTGAAGCGATACAAAGCTTGGTCTTCATCACCAACTACAGTCAGGTTGTTATGAGGTTTTACTAGGGATAAGGCAATTTGCTCCTGAATGTAGTTCGTATCCTGATATTCGTCAATAAGCATGTATTTTATGGTTGAAGCTATTTTATCATGAGTAGATTTAACTTGCAGTAGGTCGTAAAAAATACGTTGTTGAAAAGCAAAATCAACCCGGTTATTCTCAAACAACAAATTTCGATAAATCCTGTAAGATTCTCCTAATTGAATGAGAAAATCATCCTGACTATTAATTAAATTATCAGGATTAATGAGTTCTTCTGTTATTTTATCATAAAAACCTTTTATCCTTCCAATTGTATCCCATTTTCCTTTCCATCTGCCGAAATATCTTTCTCCATCGTGAAACTGCTCAATAATTTCTTCAAAGTGTTCATTTATAAAAAGTGAACAGGTTAAATCATCAAGTACGGTATAATTCTTTTTTAATGGAGTTTGTTTTATATACTTTAAATTGAAGCTATCGCAAATTCCATGAATTGTTCCGGTTATCAATTCGTGCAGACCTAGTTTTTCACCTAATCTTTTTGAAAATAAACTAAGTCGGTCTCGTAATTCATAAGATGATTTCTCTGTAAATGTAGTAAGTACAATTTCTGACGGTTTTGCTTTACCTAAAAGTATCAGATAGAGTGTTCGTAAAATTAGGGTGTAAGTTTTACCTGTACCCGGACCAGCAATAATAAGCGTAGGGCCATCCGTTTCAAATACTGCTTTTTGTTTCTCAATATCAGAGCCAATATCAAATGCTTCTATGAATTTCTGTTGAAGTGCTTTCATCCTCTATAAAACCTTGTTTTCTCTGAAACTGAAATAATTATCCCCGGCCACAATAACATGGTCAAAAATTTTAATGTTTAGTATACGCGCAGGGATATCAATTGCTTTTGTAATCGTTATATCCTGCTCTGATGCTTGTGGTTCACCATTTGGATGATTATGTAACAAAAGTATCGAGCTCGCACCATCATTCATAGCTTTTTCAAGAATACTTCTCGGATATACCGGTGCCTTATCGGTTAGTCCTTTTGATATAAGATTTTCCTTAATTATAGCTTGTTTGCTGTCCAAAGAAATCATCCAGAATTCTTCTTCTTTTTTATAACCGAGCTTGTTTTTATAATAGCTTATCAAATCATCTTTTGATACAGATACTGAAATTTGTTCGGCTTGCTGTTTCCGATAAAGCAGTGCTACTTCCTTAATAAATTGTCGAAGTGTTATTGCTTTATCTTTAAAATAGGGAATTTTGCTAAGTTCCTTTTCATCTGCATCAAAAAAGCCTTTTATGGTTTTAAATTTATCAATCGCTTGTTTAGCAGCAGGCTTGACATCTCTTTGAGGAATAACAAAAGTTAAAAATAACTCAATTATTTCGTATGGTTGTAAACCGTTTATCCCTTGTTTTAAAAAACGATTTCGAAGACGAGTTCTATGGTCAATATAATGAGGTTTTGATATTTCTTTTTTATTCTTCATTTAACCGAAGCCACGGATGGCGGAGAGTTAACATTTCATTCCAACAATTGAACGATTAAAATCTTAACTCGATCAATAACGAATTTAAGCTGACCATCAGACATATTACTTCTAACGCTATGCGTTCCAGCTTGAAAAACATCAAAAAGTGCCAATATCGCTTCAATATCTTTTTCAATAAAGTCTACGAGAATATCATTTCCAAACCGCTTGGTTTGTATATAATGAAGACGTGCTTTTCTTGTAGGTTTATTATCATGATACCATTTATCTTCCTTATATCCTTCTTTAATTATAGAATCTGGTGCTAAAAAATGGATTATCTGTGTCATTAATTCCCTTATTGAAGTAATTGAATGTCTAATTTTATCCGGGTTGCTAGAAGAAAATGATAATTCGGCACCTTTTAGTAGATTTATCCATTCAACATTAACTTTTGATATTTTTTGTACAGCATTATTGGAAGCTTCTTCAAATTCTAACTTGAATTCTTCATCTATTTTATCATTTTGATCATATTTATAAAATTGTAAATCCTTAAGAATATTGAAATGTGCAGATACACTTATATGAGGCTTAATAAGGAATTCAGGAATTGCATCGATTGTTATTTGATTATCTGCAACTATATTTGTTAAACCTTTTAAAGAATTGTAAAGGTGATCTGTACTATTATTAAGCGTTACAGCAATTTCTTTAAAATCTTGCAAATATTTTGGAATGATAAAATTTGTGCTTCTAATTGCCTCTAAAAATGTAGCAGATATTTGAAATTCATGTATATATGCTGGCAATTGTATCGTCATATTTTCAGATAAATGTTTTATTATATCTGTTGAAATGATAGGTAAAGATATTGCAGAGTTGAGTTTTACTACTTGAGAAGCTATATCTTGATAGGGTATCATTATTTTTGATAGAGTTTCTTGATTTAATAAAATTGCATCTGCAAGTTGTTTTGATATTGGTTGTATACTTTCAACGTATTCTTTCATGCTTTTTTGAAATTCAAACATAAAGTCATAATTATTCATATTAACGCCTTTATAAATATCCTTAACTTTGTTTTTGGTGTTTCTGGGGTCAAACTTCAACCTTTTACAATTTTCTAACTTACTAATATCGAGATTCTTTTTAGTCATAAGATATTGAAAGGATAAGAAAAATACACAAAATAGTCAAGGGATTTTTTAAGATATTTATAGTATATTTTGCATTCCTTACTTGACATTTAGTCTTTTTTTCAATATTATGTATAAATGAGGAGGTAAAAAATATATATAATTATCGATTTTTTAAATTATCCATACAAAATAATTGGAATCCGGAAAGAAATTGATCGGAAGCGGGAAAGGGTAATTTTTATCTGAAAAAATTAAAGGCAAATATATGTATAATAGTAGATATATACAATTTATACCCAATACCAGATAAAGACTTACTGATATGAGTGTAGCAAATTGGTTTCAAGAATTTTGCTCTAATTTAAGAATGGATGATAATGTCATTAATAATGTTAGTGCAAGATATAAACAGATTACAAAAAGGATAAACTTGGATTACTGGGATTCTGATTCTGAAACAAATAACAGCCTTTTTGTTGGCTCTTATGGCAGAGGAACAGCAATTCATGTAAGTGATATTGATATTATTGTACATCTTCCGTATAGCACATATGAAAGATTTAATAATTATTATGGAAATGGTCAATCTGCTTGGTCAAGTCCCTTTTTTTCTGTAAAATTCATTGAGCCACCAATTCCTTATTCAACTCATATTCTTTTTTTGTTCTTTGTAGTTCTTCCATAAATTCTTCTTCTGATTCATTTTCTTCAAGAGAGT
>Ga0307431_1000050_pt1 | contig 94981 bp, 101 predicted proteins | sample SalMarWE160170MG_FD_202155 | JGI IMG/M metagenome (GOLD analysis project Ga0307431, IMG submission 202155) | Salt marsh sediment microbial communities from the Plum Island Ecosystem LTER, Massachusetts, United States - WE1603-170 | ecosystem: Environmental > Aquatic > Marine > Intertidal zone >...
TTTCTATTATAGTACAATTTGTGATGATATCAACAATACTGCAACAGCTGAAGGTAAGGACTCCTTCGGCGCTACTGTCTCAGACAGCGACTGGGCGGAGGTAGAATGCATCTGTTCAGACATTGAACTTGAGAAGTTTGTTAGTGATGACAACTGTTCATGGTTTGACCATAAAGTTATCAGTTGTGGCAGTACGGTATATTGGAAGATTGTTGTTGAAAACACTGGTGATGATCAGCTTACCAATGTATGGGTAAATGATACCAATGGACGGAGTTACGGACCATTTAGTTTAGATGATGAAGAGTCGATGATTTTCTATTATAGTACAATTTGTGATGATATCAACAATACTGCAACAGCTGAAGGTAAGGACTCCTTCGGCGCTACTGTCTCAGACAGCGACTGGGCGGAGGTAGAATGCATCTGTTCAGACATTGAAGTAACTAAGACAGTCGATCCAACACAGGGTGAACCTGGCACCACTGTAAATTTCACTATAACTGTGGAAAACACGGGTAATTGCATTCTTGATCCTGTTAAAGTAGTTGATACACTTCCAACAGGTATGAGCTATGTAAATGCCTTGCCAAGCCCGGATAATGTTAGTAGTGTAGTTATAACATGGGATAACGTTGGTCCGTTAGCAGCAAACGGTGGTTCTGCTACAATTAATCTCATAGCCAATATTGATGAAATTGCTTCATGTGAAGTTTGGGTTGATGATAGTTGGACATCTCAGAGTGATGTTAATCTGTTTGACAGTTCTCTGATTTGGCAGTATAATACATTCAGAACAATACAAGACGGAGTAAACGTAGTCTGTAACTGTGGAACTGTACATGTTCGAGAAGGTGTTTACATGGAACAAATTTTAATCAATAAGAGTTTATCTCTCCTTGCAGAATCTGGGGTAACGATAAATGCTCCGCCAAGTCTTGAATATTATACAATTAACGGATTTGTTGGCTCATGGGCTCCAATAATATTTGCGTATGGTGGAACGTTATCTGGCAATGATGTAAGTGGAAATGATACTATTAGCGTCGTAGTTGATGGTTTTGAGATAGTTGATAGTTTTATACCAAATTCCACTGGAATTTTGTATCATAATGTAGGATGTGGATGGCATCTTGGTGTATTAAATAACACTGTCGTGGCAACAGGTTATCCACCGTTTGGTTACAATGTTACTGATGATGATTATGCAGAAGTAGAGGTAGAGGGATATCTTGAAAGTGTTGTATCAAATAATACAATAATTGACTTTGATATTGGAATAAAATATGATGGATGTTCAAACTGTTGCACAATTGTATATAACCACATAGAATGGGCATACCACACTATTGAAAAGATTGGAATAGTTGTAACAGGGTCTGGTGGGTGTGAACCAGAAAATATTGAGATACACTACAACTTTATTGGTGTAGAGTGCGGTGACAACATTGGTATTTGGAATCAAGTAAGCGACATGGCTAATGCAACTTTTAATTGGTGGAGTGCGCCTGATGGGCCAAGAAGTCCACCAAGCGGAGATAATTATGATCCAATAACCGGCAGAATCGCTGATGGGTCTGGTGAAAAAATTGTTGGCTTTGTACACTTTGATCCATGGGCAGGTTTAGAAGCCGATGGGGATATCTCGCATCATGGTAATAGTATGCTAATTTTGGTTGATGCCTCAAATAGCTTTGCGTACCACATCAATGGCACACCAAATACTATCGGCGAATACAAGTGGGGCTACGGCGATGGATTCTATAGTTTCGACATAAGCGATAGTCACCTCTATCAAACCCCTGGTACATATACTGTAACTCTTCGCGTAAGGGCAAGTGATCTAAAGCTTTATGGTAGTTGGATGTATGATTATTCCTATTTCACTGTCATTGTCCCATAGTTGAAATTGGACTGAGCATTTCGATCTGTGCAATATATCTTCAAATCTTTGGTGTTTAACAGTGGTAAACAGTGAAGAATGTGGCACTGATGAAAATTAGTTGTAAGGATATATTTTTATAATAGGATATGTATTGTAATGGTGTGGTACAATTGTTTGGGGGCAAACATGAAGAAGTATAAAGGAAGCTTTGCTGTTGCAATAGTCATACTTCTTGTTGGAACAGGAATTATACCAGGTATTTCTAACACCCTAGCAAACAATATTTCTGAGACGAAATGTGGCCAGATCATTGAGTTCACTCAAAGATTCTCAAAACCAGTAATATCTGGAGATGATGGATTTATAGAAATTGCTGTAGATAAGACAAATTCATTTATTACTGACGAAGGAAGACCAATGATGCCATTTTTTTCAAAAACCATCGAACTCCCCATTGGTACAAAAATAACAAACGTAAAAATCACCTCTTCACAAATAAAAAATATCGCTGTTGAAAAACACATAAAGCCAGTACCTTCCAAACAAAGAATTGACAATAAAATCATTACTGTTGGTGATACTTTAGATTTAGAAGTGTATGGCAGTTCTGAACCGTACCCTTCCAAGTGGGGTAGTTACGATACAGGAGTTGGTTTAAATAAAAATAATGAGCGAGTGCTATTCCTTTCATTACATCTATACCCTGCTAGGTATATTCCCTCAGAAAAATCTATTCAATATGCGGGGCAAATTGATTCATGCATAACTTATGAAGAACCCGAGACTGAAATAGAGTCCTTTGATGTTTTTGATCTTGTTATAATTTCTCCTTTAGAGTTTGCTGACAATTTACAACCGTTGATCTCTCATAAAAATGATTATGGCATGAATACAAATCTTGTAACTTTGGAGGAGATATACAACGGCCTTTCCGGGAGAGATAATGCTGAAAAAATCAAATATTTTGTTAAACATGCTATAGATGAATGGAACGTTAGATATGTTCTTTTAGTTGGAGATATCAAGAAACTACCTATACGAAGAACATATGCATCATGGTGGGGATATAGTATCCTATCAGATTTGTATTATGGAGACATTTACGACTCAGAATATCAGTTTTGTAGTTGGGATGCAAATGGAAACGATAAATTTGGAGAGAGATCGTACGATGATAATATTGATGATGTTGATCTGTATGCAGATGCCCATGTGGGTCGTTTAGCTTGCACAGATAGAAACGAAGTAGATGTTGTTGTAGACAAAATAATAAACTATGAAGAGAAAACTTATGGAGGATCTTGGTTCAAAAAGATAGTATTGGCCGGTGGAGACACTTTTCCACCATGCAAAGGCGCTGAACCGTTTATCTATGAGGGTGAAATAACAAATTCAAAGGTTGCAGAGCAACTGCCAGATTTTGAGCATATAATGTTGTGGACATCTAAAAGCAATCTAAATGCCTTGACCTTCAACACACAAATTTCCAAAGGTGCTGGGTTTGTTAGTTATTCTGGTCATGGATTTGAACATGGGTGGGGGACTTATCGGCCTGACGAAGAACAGGATAGTAGGTTGATTATTTATTATACGCCGTTTCTCAAAGGATTAAGAAATGGTGATAAGTTACCAATAGTCTTTTTTGATGCTTGCCTCACTGCAAAACTTGATTTCAACATTTCTGATTTAGCAGGGTATTACCCTAAGTTAATTGAGCTCCTACTCATTATTACAGGAATGGATTATGATACATCAATTTTCTACCCTTGCTTTGGATGGAGTTTTGTAAAAGAAAATGGTGGGGGTGCAATAGCTACAATAGGCGCCACCAGATTGGCCTTCACTATGGTAGATGAAGATGGGGTATATGGTGGTGCAGGGTATATGAATGTGCATTTCTTCAAAGCGTATGAAGAAGGAGTAACGGTGGGAGAAATGCTTACGCAGGCACAAAATGATTATATAAACTACGTTGGAAAAGATTTTTTCACAATCGAGGAGTTTATCCTTTTGGGTGATCCAAGCCTTAAGGTTGGTGGCTACATCTAAAGAGGCATTTCTAGTTTGGTACTAAAAATGATGTTTTGTCACTGTTGGCATTAGAGTTTTTTTGATGAAAAGCGAATCCCGCACATGTTATGAATTCAGGTAGAAAAGTGAAATTCTGCATCAAAGCAGATATTTGAATAAAGAGTTGTTTGCAGGATATTTTCTGTGATGTTTTATGAAGTCACTTGGAATTCTCCAGGATAAAGATCAAGTATTGTAGGGTGCTGGTAACCCATTGAATCTACCTTATATTGCGCGTAATCAAAAGATTCCTCTGCAGAATTAATACCATCACCGTTTCCATAAAAATCTCCATAGCCATTAAATCCGTCAATCAAATAAAATGAAAAATATGAGCCATAAGAAACAGTGTCTTCTTCACTGGACATCAAGACGATCCTATTTTGTGCGGATAATTCCTCTGCCAGATCCTCGTTAAATGATTCTACACCATAATTTTTAGCCATCCCTCTAAATGGGGTATCATTAAATCCTCCACTAAAGCAACTATCTACAATAAGACAAACTCCTTTTGACTGCAACATACCTAAGAAAAAGTTAAGCATATCGTCCCATATGAATGAATACCATGTTTCAAATCCATCATACATAACCAGAATTTCATCTGCTCCGTCCGCCTCATCTTTTGGTGGAATGTCAATAGGGAAACCATTTTGATTCTTTAAAGGGCTGCCATGGGTTGTTAGATATACAAGCGACATATCATCTCTATCTTCATTCTGAATCAGCCATAATAACTCATGGATGAGTCTTTGACCAGTTGCTTGACTGCCTTTTACAACATGGATATGATCTACTTGCCATTCAGGAGAATCAACAAGTACGTCATAAAGATCGTCTACGGCCTCAAGCATAGATGGGCGGTTTTGATTGGGGTGATTGCGATAGACACCAACTGCAAAAAGCAATGCCCAGTATTCCGTCCCTGTGTTTTCCATTTTCATAGGTACCTTATATAAATGATCATTTACATTTAATCCTGCATTGTGGACAGGCATGGTTATCAATGCCATGATGACAATTGATGCCACTAGCATTGTACAATTTCTATTTATTTTGGTATTCATTTTTTCCCTGCAATATATTATGCATCAATATTATATAAAATTATTTTGGTATTTTTGAGCATTTTTCCGCTTTCAGTGTTTTAATGTACCATCAAAACGAATAGTTTGGGAAATATTTAAATAGAATATAGTATATGAATTTAATAGTATAGTTTAGGGGGTATATGAAAAATGAAAAGCTTGCCATTTTTTGTAGCAGGAATGCTTTTGTTAAGCGGCCTTGTTGCAATGGGTATGGGAAAAGAAGCCGGTGAAACTGAAAATTTCAAGTTAGATTTTCTAGATCCTGTTGTCATGGAAAAAAATATTGAGGGAGAAACATACGTTGAATTAGGTGTAGATGGTGCAAATGCGCGATTGTATCATGCATGTGAGCCGATGTTACCTATCTACACTAAAACCTTAACCTTTCCATTTGGAACAAAAATTGTTGATATTGAATGTGAAACGGGAAATGTTAGAAACATAGTTTTGTCTAACAAAATTGTACCTGCTCCAAAGCGCGCTATATTGGGCATGGATAAAAACGTTCCAGAATATGAGATGGACAAAACCATTTACAATTCTGATGAACTCTTCCCGGATAGTTGGTTTAGCTACTACACAGGAGGGGGGCTTGATGAAAACAATGAGCACAAAACTTTCGTTACGATAAGGGCTTTTCCTGTTAGGTACAGTCCTAAAACCAATACGATAACATATGTTGAAAATCTTGATTTGAAAATTAATTACCACGTACCAGAAAAACCTATGTTATCTGGGAATGGGGCATATGATCTGGTCATTATCACGCCATCAAAATTGTATGATAACAGCCTGCAAAACTTAATGGAACATAAAAACAACCATGGTGTTAATACATTAATCAAAACACTTTACGAGATATATGATGAGTATTCTGGCGTGGATAAACCCGAGCAGATAAAACATTTCATCAAAGATGCGATAGAAACTTGGGATATCAAATATGTCATGCTTGTTGGTGGTCTAAATTCGCCTTTGTGGGCTACTCCGCGAGATGATGCAAATCAAGGCACTATGGACTGGCATCTTCCAGTAAGATATACAAATAATAAGGAAATGGGAGGCACCCATGATCCCGGATTCATCAGTGATCTTTACTATGCGGATATATATGATTCAGAGGGAAATTTTTCAAGTTGGGATTTAGATAAAAATGGGGATAGTGATGGCTTGTTTGCCAACTGGAAATTTGGTGCCCAGAGAGATATACTTGACCTTTACCCTGATGTTTATGTTGGGAGATTGGCATGCAGAAATGTATGGGAGGTCAAAATTATGGCCAATAAGATCATTGACTATGAGACAAACACATATGGGCAAGAATGGTTCAATAAAATGATCGGTATTGGGGGTGATTCTCATGATGATTCTGGTACCAATTATAATGAAGGAGAAGTGGCGTGTGAATATGTCTTCAATGAATATATGACTGAATCTACTCCAGTAAAACTTTATGCATCGTATAGAGACACAGATCCTCAACATACACCTAGTTCTGAAAACATCGTAAGAGAGATATCAAGCGGTAGCGGTTTTCTGTTGTTTGAGGGGCATGGTCATCCAGGTTCCTGGAATACTCATTGGCCAGGTGAATTTAATTGGGAGGATACTCCAGGAGGTATAAGCTGCTATACCTTCCCAAAATTGGATAATGGTGAAAAGCTTCCAATAGTAGTTGTTGGAGGATGTCATAACAGTCAATTTAACATCACTCTGCTTGGAACCATTCTTCAGAAACCATATACGTGGACGCATGGACAGCCATTTGCTGAATGTTTTGGCTGGCATATTGTACGTAAAATAGACGGTGGAGGCATTGCAAGTTTTGGGAATACCGGACTTGGCTATGGGGCAGTAGGCAATCATAGCGATGTTGACGGCGATGGCATAGATTTACCTGACACTCTTGAGGCTCTTGGTGGATACCAAATAGTACAATTCTTTAAAACATATGACGAAGGCGCAGACATTCTTGGTGAAGTATGGGGTGGCGCGCAAAGTAAATATCTTGATACATTCCCCGGCATGGATGATCAAACAGATTGTAAAACTGTTGAACAATGGCCACTTCTTGGCGACCCAAGTCTAAAAATAGGAGGATATCCCTCCTAAATTTTTCTTCTTTTCCTTTTTTTATAGTTAAACCTTTTTTAATAGATTTTTGAATTGATGCCTTTTCTCATTTATCCTATCTCTTTAAAAATCCCTATTCATTGGATAATCCATATGCATTTTCAATCAGTTCAGTTAATCTTTCAACAAATCTGACTAAAGGTCCACCATCAACTACATCATGGTCAACCGTTACTGTTAAACTAAGGTATTCGCGTATCTTTATTTCATCATTTACCACACCTGGTTTTTTTCTTATGCCGCCAACGGCTAAGATTGCCGAAGTTGCTCCACCCATTGGAATTACCCATCCAGGAAATTTTCCAATCATGCCAATTGCGGTTACTCCTACTGTTCCCAGGTGTTTCTTCTTGAAAAGACCGTTTTTTCTTACAACAAATAAGGCCAGTTTTTTTGCGAACAAAGGGGCATTCAGGATAATTTTTTCCAATTTTGTAAGATTTTTTCCTAGAACCTGAGTTGTTCCATCCACGTCTTCTTTCTGGATATTCCTAATTTCTCTAGTGATTTCATCTACATTTTTTTCGTTGGCCTTTCTGAGTACGTATCCCATTGGTATTGTTTCACCATCAACATTTCTTTCTACAGGTATGGGAATGTCTACATCATCAAAAATTACAGTTTTCCTTTTACCTAATCTGTAGGTATTTAGTTCCTTATGTTCGCTTACTGCCTGGGCGATACATTTAATGAGCCAACCTGTAAACGAAATGTCTCTGCTTTCTTCCAGCTTATGTTTATGAATGATTTCACGTGCTTTTGTCACATCTACTTCAATTAATGCATGAACGTTGTGTTTACGAGCACCTTCTTCTGTGATCAAAACGATGTTCTGACGGTTTTTTGAAAAAAGTTTCTTTTTATACTGTCCTAATTGGGTCATTATCTCATGAAAATCAAATTTGTTTATTTAAGAATTCGCATTTTGACTGTGTCGACAATAAGTGGCAAAGCCCTGAACGTTTTATTAAAATTGGGGCATGATTCCTAGCAAGATTTAAATCTAAAAGCGCATAGTTTTATTTATTGAGGTGAAGTATGATTTGTACAGTGTGTGGTGTAAACGAAACGGATAATCCGATGGTATTTGTGATAATTGCAAAGCATCTATTGTCACGAATAACGACATACCTCCAAATGAGGAAGATTTCTTTTGACAGTAATGCTTAATATCCAAAATTGCATTTATAATGGTAAGTTGGCGAGTAGATTGTTACAACACTGCAATCAATATTTGCTGCGTTGTTTTCAGGCGGTGGGAGAAAAACCTGTCTAAGAATATCTGTGGAGGCTTAGCAAGATTAGGAATAAAGGATGAATCAAAATGAAAATAACATGTTATGGTGGCGTAGATGAAATTGGTGGCAACAAGATTCTAGTGGAAAATGACGGAACTAGAATCTTTCTTGATTTTGGGCAGCGGATGGGCTATGAAAATGATTTTTTCTCTGAGTTTTTAAATCCAAGAACAAACACACCAATAAAAGATAGAATAACCATAGGTGCACTTCCAAAAATTCCGGGCGTTTATCGAAAAGATTTGATAGTACCTACAGGTGTAGAAAATCTCAGTAATTCAGTGTATAATAGAGTACTTGAAAGCAAGTCACCCCTTTTGTCTCTATCTGGAATAGATACATATGAGGATTATGTCAGTCGAGAGGGAAAACCATACGTCGATGCTATATTCCTTTCACATGCTCATCTCGATCACACCGGTGCCATTGGATTTTTACACCAAAATATCCCTCTATATTGCTCCAGAGTAACCGAGATACTTGTGAGGGCAATTGATGATGTAACAATGTTTAAATCAAAAGCGCTAAACTCAAAAACAAACGATATCGGTTTTTACAAAAAAGGTGCCTTTCCAGATAGCCCAAAGATAGTTCATGGCGAGATTGAAAGAAAATGTGTTTCACTAAAAGACGGCGAAAATGCGAACGTTGGTACGATTTCCGTTATGCATCTTTCACAGGATCATTCGGTTCCTGGTGCTTCAAGCTTTGTTGTCAATTGTTCGGGCAAAAAGATCCTTTATACTGGAGACATACGATTCCATGGGTACTATCCAATGACCATCGAGGAGTATGCTACTAAGGTGGGTCCTGGAATAGATGTTATGATATGTGAGGGAACCAGAATAGATTCTGATAAGGTTCTTCCAGAATCAACGATAAAAGATAAGATTGCCGACAAAATCAAAAAGACAAAGGGCCTTGTTTTTGTAGATTTTAGCTGGAAGGATACGACTAGATATGAAACAATAAAACAAGCTTCTGAGGATGCAGGAAGAATATTTGTTATCAATGCAAGACTTGCGTATCTTTTGAATGAATTGGATGAGTATCCACCAGAAGATAGTGTAAAGGTATTTCTTAAAAGGAAAGGGTCCTGTCTTTACTCGCCTGGGGATTATTCTAGTTCAAAATATGAGTATGGTTTGTCGGTTGATTGGAAAGAGGATAAAGATAGTACGCATTATGATGCTGCTCTTACTGCTCTGGACATTAAAAAACATCCTGAAAGATATGTTATGATGCTTTCCTATTTTGATTTGGGGCAAATATTTGACATTGCCGATGGGAATGGAAAAATACCAGACTCGTGGTTTATAAAAGCCCAGTGTGCACCGTTTTCAGATGAGATGGAACTGGATGAGGAGAGATTTATGAATTGGCTGAAAACCTTTGGGATTGGGTTTGACCGTGTAAAAACTCCAATTCCTGACGGTTGCACCAACAGGGATTGTGATAAACTCCATGACATGATTGAACGAGCACATGTTTCTGGTCATGCATCCAGGTCAGAAATTAAGAAGCTTATTGGGTTGGTGAATCCTAAGGTGTTAATTCCGGTGCATACGATGTATCCAAAGGCGTTTGTAGAAATTGTAGAGGAAATTGGAACAGAAATTGAGGTTATGTTGCCCGAATATGCAAAGACGTATACGTTTTAGCTGGGGTAAAACACGTCTAATTTCTTGGGAGGTATGTTATGCGAAATTTTGTGATATTGATGAAACAATCTTGGTGTTGCCTGTAATATTCAGTACGATTTTTTCATAGTTATTTGATTTTGTTTATAAAAATAGAACACTTTATATAATGGTGAACGATATAATATTTGGTGCGGAGAGTGTGAAGATGAAGTCATATCAAATTTCAATAAAAGACCCATTTGTGCAGAAGTGGTTTAATCTCTTATATGCCCAAGCTGAATTAGGAGCGACTATTGAAAGAATTACAAAATATTACATAGATTACATCCTCCAATTGGATGAGGAAGAACTTGAAAAATACTATTATATAAAACCAAAAAATGAAAGCTTATTTTCTGAGATACTTAGAAAATTTGATAGAAAACCAGAATTACCTAAAATTGAAATCCCCTTCGACAATCTTTTCTACACAAAGGGTCTAAAGTTGGAATAATAATTTAAAGATGATATAGGTTGCATATGAAGTGCGATGAGCAGCTCTAGCAGGTTTTCTATGGGCGAAAAACCTTAGAAAGCGAGAAAAGAACGATTTTTAGATAATCACATAAAAATCCACTAGATCTAGTGATATGCTGTTGCCGTTGATTGCTATGACTTTTAGTGTATGAAGCCCACTTGTTGCTTGAAAATCCCATGTAAATGGTGCTTCATCATCGGTATGTTGTTTTACATTATCAATGTAGAATTCTACAAGGTTTGTGTTTTCGGCTGTTACGTTCACTTGTAGTTCTCCAATGATTCTAGGAGCTGCTTTTTGGATGGGCAGGCTCTTGAAAATTGTTGGGAATTTCTGCCCGTAAAAATATGTATTAAAAATTTTGGGTGTTTCAATTTGGACTTTGGGAACGTTTGGCTCTAGGTTTTCGTATGCTCCATCAATGTACATTATGCCTGTACCCTCACCATACCATTCTGCAAACATGGCTGAATCATATGCCATTCTAAGCCAACCATCCTCTCCCCACTTTGCTCCTGCACTGTTTTTTATAATCCAGCATTGGTCATTGTCATCATAGCCTACAATAGCCATTACGTGCCCATTAACTATTTTTCCCCACCTATGGTGATATACACCTCCCTTGTAGTAGTTATAATCTCTACATAAATAGAGACATGCAGCAAGTGGACCATGTTCTATCAATGCTGTTTTTATTGATTCTTCAGTGAGTTCCACCCAGCCCCATTCACTTATTTTTACGGTTCTGTTCTCCCAATCCGGCAGGCTTTCAAACAAGAAATCATATGGTCTGTGTGGATCAGGAAAGCATCCTTCATCAGGGACACCATGTTCTATCAGATAGTTTGCAGCATCTACGATATTTACATATCCTGCTTTATAGGTTCCACCAGCATAGAAGTAAAGATGTGCTTCAGATAGATCAGGAGTATATATTTCTCCTGTTTGATATTGCATTATCGTTTCAAGTGCCGCTACCAATGCATATGCTTCACAGGTTGGAGCAGGAGCCTGATTTTTTATTGGAGTGGTATAATCAGTACCGTTTATATCCCGCCAGCTAAACGAGAAGGGTAAATCGGCTGCTTCAATTTCTTTTGCTTTTTCTATTGAAGCTGTAAATGTTGTAAGCATTATTATGGCAATGAAAACCGTTATTGCTTTTTTCATATTATTTTATCCACCGTTATTCTGAGATGTTAATGATATATGTTGCTGTTAATATATAACTTTAGGGTTGCTAATTTGAAAAGAAGATACATTGATTGTCACACACAACAGTTTAAGAATATCGCCCTCATAAATTTTATATTTTACGCTTAATCAGATCAGATTTTCTTCCTTAAGGCTTGTATAACTGTTATTTCCAATTATAATATGATCAAGTACATTAATCCCTAACAAATCCCCGGCATTACAAAGCATCTTTGTAACTTCTTCATCCTCCTTACTAGGTTTGCAGTCCCCACTGGGATGGTTGTGAACGAAAATTACTGAATTGGAACTTGCTTTAATTGCAGGGTTAAAGACTTCTCTTGGATGGACCAGTGAGGAATTAAGTGTTCCCACAGAAATACATTCTTCAGAAATAATCCTATTTTTCGTGTCAAGGAATAACGCATAGAAATGTTCTTTCTTTTTATCCCGCAGTTCGTCAACATAGTAATTAAACACATCTTCTGCAGTCTTTATCTTCTGTTTGAAGCCATTCTTTTGGAGTTTGTTTGTTCTACGGAAAATTTCAAACATAGCCTGGATTTTCATTGCTTTAACTTGGTCTTTTGACTCTTTTCTAAGTTCATGAAAAGAAAGATCGGACAATTTATCAAAATTGTATTTGCCAAGCAACCTATTTGCTAAATCAACAGCATTTTCTTCAAGATTCCCTCTGCCAAAAACAATAGCAAGGAGTTCAGCGTCATTGAGGTGAGAAGCACCTTTCCTCTTCAATCGTATACCTGGCCTGTTAAACCATGGTATGTCCTTAATTTTCATACGAAAGTAAATATAAACAAATGATTTTAAAATGTTCCTATGCCAAATAACTCTGTCAAATGAGAAGTTGCTCTGTTGACTCTATTTTGGATGCCATCACCAGCCTCTTTTTCAACTGTACCATCACTCTTAAGAAACTGTTGAGTATAACAGGAGTAAAATCGCTTTTTACCGCCAATTGGTATAGACGTGGCGGCTATTGAGCATAGCCAAAAAATAGGTTCACTTTGGGTCAACGCCAAAATAGGCCTCGACTCAAGGTAATACCTCATCTTGCAATTAGTGGGCTTAGCCGGATTTGAACCGGCGACCTCCGCCATGTGAAGGCGACGTCATAACCGCTAGACCACAAGCCCTTTGAATATACTCCTAAATAACATGTCTTGTCTAAATGTTTTTCGAAAGCATATTATTTATATTTTTAATTTTTTAAAGAAAAGATTTATCAACAACGATAACGTTAACTTACAGGTGGCAACAATGCATTTGAAAGATGTCGGCAAAATGGTAAAATGGAAGTTATCGGAAAAACTCAAACGTCAATCTGAACCGGAACCCAAAGAAACAACAAAGCCAGAAACCAACCAAGAATCAGAAACAATATTGGCAGAGTACCACAAAACACTCTATTCAGAGAATGTCACTTCTAAAAAAGATAATTCACATCAGAGGGAAAATAGTGTACTATCTAAACAGAGAATCTGGAGGGATGTACAGGCTATAGAAGGAAATGTGGATAGTATCTCCAAGCAGCCATTGGAAACATCTGGGACAGAACTAGATAAAAGGGTTGATGGAATACTGGCAAATAAAGAGAAAACGTTAAAAAAAAATGAGAGAAAATCTAGAAAACCCTCAAACGTAATTTATGTGGTGAGCAAGCCACAGCCCGGTCAGGTTCGTGGCGACTGGGCTGTACGGGGTCATGGAAAAATTTACAGTCACCATAGATTAAAAGAAAATGCTATAGTGCAAGCAAGAAATATTGCAAGAGAAAGAAATGCAACGGTGTTGATTCAAAACACAGATGGGACATTTAGTGAGGGTTTTAAACCAAGACCCAAGAAATGATGAGATAACTATTTCAAATCTACATGACAAATTCAAATTTTTATATATGGGAAATGCATTTGATTTTGCCAACCAAGCTATGATTAATATTTGCTTTTTGAAAAACAGGAAGGGATGAAGTCAGGATGATAACGGTTTTGAGAATAGGTCATAGAATCGGTCGTGATAAACGTATAACAACTCATGTGGCACTGGTGGCACGTGCGTTTGGTGCGGATAAAATCATTATAGATACGAAGGATAGCCACATTGAAGATAATGTTCGCTCTATTTGTGCACGTTTTGGAGGAGATTTTGAAATAAGATCCGGAGTGAATGAGAAAAAAATAATCAAAGAATGGAAGGATACAATCGTTCATCTCACTATGTATGGTGAAAAATTGAACAAATCAATAGGTAAAATAGATAGGAATAGGGATTTACTTGTTATTGCAGGGGCAGAGAAGGTACCTCCACAAATTTATGAACTCGCTGATTTTAATGTATCTGTAGGTAATCAGCCGCATTCAGAAGTTGCTGCATTAGCTGTTTTTCTAGATAGATATAACGGGGGCGGTTGGCAGGAGAAGCAATTTAACGGAAAAATAGAAATTCTTCCCAGTAATAAAGGTAAAAAGGTCGTATCCAAAGATAGATAGGGTTATTCTTATGAGTGGTGCCATACCTTCCCCAGAAGAATGTCTTGGTTTGCTTGAAGAAAGAGGATGTTCTAAGGCAGTTATCAGTCATTGTAAAGCAGTTAGAGATGTGGCTGTACGAATGGCGAAAAAGACAGATGCCAATGTTGAACTGGTAGAAGCAGGGGCATTACTTCATGACATAGGGCGCTCGAGGACACATGGAATATTTCATGCTATAGAAGGGGGCAAGATTGCCAAACAGTTAGGATTATCAGATAGAATAGTAAAAATTATCGAGAGACATATTGGCGCAGGACTATCGGCAGGAGTTGCAAAAAAGCTAGGTTTACCTCCGAAAGATTACATACCTAAAACTCTTGAAGAAAAGATTGTCTGTCACGCCGACAATTTGATTGATAACTGCAAAAGACAAAACATTGAATACGAAATAGAAAGAGCATTAAATGAAGGTCATAAGGATTACGCGATCAGACTTGCCAATTTACATAAAGAGTTAAGTGATATCTGTGGTGTTGATCTTAACGACATATGATTCAAATCACCAGAAAGGATAAATATGAAACTATGATTTAACCCATCAAAAATCATATGGAGGCAATAAATCATGGCTGTAAAAATAGATGAAGGAAAATGTACTGGTTGTGGAGCATGCGCAGAGGTTTGTCCCGTGGATGCTATCACTGTTGATGATGTAGCTAAGGTTGATGAAGGTGAGTGCATTGATTGCGGTACCTGTGTCGAAGAATGCCCAGTCGGAGCAATAGAATTGTAGATTGCTCATACAGTTTTTCAATTCTTTCTTTTTGCAGGGGTAGCCAAGCCTGGCCAACGGCGCAAGGTTGAGGGCCTTGTCCTGTAGAGGTCCGCGAGTTCGAATCTCGTCCCCTGCATTATTTTCTCACTCGTTGAAGGAAGGTTTATATATAATGGGCTATATAGTAACTATAGGTGATATATAATGAATGATCCAACCACTATTCAATTGGATAAATCTGTTGTGAAATCCCTTAAACAAATTAAAGAACATCCACGACAAACATATAATGAGCTAATTTTACGTATGATAGAACTTTTTAAAAATATAAAAAAGAGAAACCAATATGATGAGTTTCTTCATAAAATTCAACAACAAAAAATGAAGGAACTATGGGATAACAAGGTAGATGAGGCATGGGAAGATGCTTAAATCAGGTGATGTAGTTCTTGCAAGGGTTCAATTTACAGATACTTTTGAAATTAAAAAGAGACCTGCGCTTGTTCTTTTTGAAGAATTTGATAATGTTGTTGCTGCTGGTATTACTAGTAATCTAAAAATGCAAGGAATTCCACTTTCTAAGGGGGAAGGGGCGATAAAAGATAGTGTTATAAAATTGAATTATATTTTTACTATATCAAAAGTAATGATATCTAAGCATCTATTCCACTTAACTAAAAAGAAAAAACAAATGGTTTTTGACGAAATTACTGAAAAATTATATGATTTGAAAAAGTAGGAGTAAAATTATTATTTTTTATCGGTAAAAATGAGTTCAAATCTTGTCCCCCTGCGTTATCTCTAACTTTAAAAAATTATGAATATACAAGCAACGCTGTTTCATACTGCTTCATTGTTTTGGATGTCTTTCGAAAAAATCCCATATGATGTCAGTTGCTGATATCTCTTGATATGGATCCTTATCTGAACCTGGCCACCAATGCTCTCCGTTCATTATGGTAACAAGTGAAACCTCTGTCATATGTTGACCACCTACATATGTGTCTATAACTATGTTTTCACTCTCACTAACATTTCTCTCTGGAAATGAATGGAGACATGCAGATGACTGGCCCATACCTTCAACAGGACTAGCGTGTTATTTCCATGAAAATGGAGGTTTAGATACGTCGCCTCCTGAAAATTACGAATCTTTAACATTTACCTATGATCCAATTGATCCTGTACCAACGTTAGGTGGACAGAATTTGAATATAGCTCGAGGTCCTTACGATCAGAGACCAATTGAAAACAGGGGTGACGTACTTCTTTTTACAAGTGATATGCTGACTGAACCGATTGAGGCAACAGGCCCAATTAAAGCAAGGTTGTATGTCTCTTCAGATTGCCCAGACACTGATTTTACAATAAAATTATCTGATGTTTATCCAGACGGCCGCTCGATGCTTATCACAGATGGTATACTTAGAATGAGAAACCGCAACGGGTTTGATCATTGGGAATTTATGGAATCTGGAGAAATTTATGGAATAGATATTGATCTCTGGAGCACATCGTACATCTGGAATACAGGCCACAGGGTTAGAGTTGCTATTTCATCATCCAACTATCCAAGATTTTTGAACAATCCAAATACTGCAGATCCAATAGCAGAGAATACTACCTACAAAATTGTTCATAACACACTTCACTTGGACAGTGACCACCCGTCATGTTTGATTCTACCTTGGGTAGAACAGAGTAGTAGTTACTTTGATTCGTTTACGATGGATGGGTTAAAAGATAGCTCAATTAAAAATTCAATATATATGGATGTTATGGAGAGAATAGCAGAGATTTCTCCGACTTTAAAATAACTATTTTTTCCGATGCGATTTTGGATATTCAGTGACGTTTGCTAGAATACTGGTTATATTCAACTAGATCCCAGTATTTCTTTCCATGCGTGTGATAATCCAGTTTTTCCGTTTCATTTCTCTTATATCTAAAAATGACGTTACACACTTCACAAAGGAGGCGTGAAATGAAGGAAAAATGGAGGAAAATCAATGAAAAATTGAACGTTATGTGATCTTAATTCACTAACACGCGATTTTATTCCCTCATTTCACCGATCTACAATGAAGAGATGCGTTTTCTAAATTTAAATGTTTCTAAAAAGTACATTTCCTATGTCAACTGTTAATTATATATCCACTTTTTTAGAATCTAATTATATATTGCGATTGAATAAACGACACATCTTACATCATTCGCAAAGGAAAATCGCCTGCATCCTTTGGTTTATTCCTTTCTTCCCGGTTTTATTGCCACTATGTTGCTTATTCTTAAATGCTCAGGCCCTTGCCAAGAACCGACTGTTATAAAACCATCTTTGTAATCTATATCCTCAAGTATGCCCGTGACCACACTTGCCCTGTCTGCAATTGGTTCTTTAGTAACGATTTTGCAGTACTTTCCTTTCAACCTTTCCATGTATTTTCCTTGCATTTTTTTCACCACTTTCGTGTGTAATGTTCTCACTTAACACTATATTAACTTTATTCGCTGTAAAAGCAAAATGTAAAAGAGAACAAACTGCAAGAATCACAAATTGGCATTTTCACTCGTCCGGCAATTACATATTAATAAAACACATTTTTTACGAGGTGACAATAAATGCTACTTACGTTGGCAAGGCATAGATGTTTCCATTTGCCCCTATAAATACAGCCTCATCGTCTAAAACAGGATCTGAAATAATTGCTGTAGTACGATAGTTGATTCTATCATCTATGGTATCGCTAGGTGAGAAATTCCATTGAATGTCACCTGTGTCTTTATTTAGCATATACAGTCTCCCATCATCAGATCCAAAAATTACATTTAATTCGTTGACAACCGGTGATGAACGTATGCCCGATTTACAGGTGAAAATCCAATTTAAATCACCGGTGTTCTGATACAAGGCATAAAAATTATTGTCATTTGATCCAACAAAAACTAGGCCATCTGAGGCGACTGGAGTTGTTTCTATGCCCCAGCCTGTTTCATATCTCCATTTGAGAGTACCATCATTAGAATTAATGGCATATATGTAAGTGTCCCAAGAACCAAAATAAACGGTCCCATTATCGGCATAAGGTCTGGAAGTGATTAGACCATCCGTTTCAAAAATCCATTTTAGATCACCAGTCTCGATATTTATTGCATAACAATATTTTCCTGAACCAACAAACAGGGAATTGTTACATGGTTTGGAGGAGATGTAGACTTCGCCGGGCAACTCACGGCTCCATTGTTCAACACCTGATTCTATGTCAAATGAATACAAATTTCCATCTCTGTTACCAACGAATACGTTACCATCTATCGTAACTGGGCATGATACAACTTTACCAATCTGCTTTTCTCCTTGTGTCATCCAGCCTAAATCCAACATTTTTAATCCTTCAGATGTCCCGACAAAGAGTTTGTTTTCATAAATTGCTGGAGTGGTTGGTTGGTCTCCAATTATTTTACTCCACAGTACAGATCCATCATTGGTATCTAAGGCATATAGTTCACCTGATGACGTTGTTGAAAATATGGTATCATTTACAAGTATGCCTGATGAATGGAAATCATTGGAACCATCACCTGTTTGATATGACCATATGATGTTTGGCTGGTTTTCAAGTTCTTGTGGCTGGTTGATTGTTTCATAGCCTCCCTTATCTGGAAGTCCATAAAGTCTGACCCAACCAACTGGTTTAATCTTCTCCTTTTGTATACTTGGCTGGTCGAGATTTTCCAATTCTAATACCTTCCCCATAGGATTGCCAGTGAACACCCATATCCCATGGTTTTCCACTAGTTTTGAACTGGTGATTTTGCAATCTGGCGAATACCTGCCAATAGGATCAGTGGCCATGATTGTTTTGACCACATCAACATCGATTTCTCCATAATACTGTTCGCCAAGTTCTTGGAATTTTATGTCTCTTTCTGCTGGCCGATATAATGGAGTGTGATATTGGTATCCCTCGATTCCAAGAACCACGTGATAAATAAGTGTTTTTGCAAGAAGTTTAAAATCAATTTTCTCCAGTCTCACACCGATGTCCATTGGATTATTGGCAGACCATTGAAATCCATTAAAAGTCCGGTCCACAATAGCATCATGATATAAACCAAGTTCATATCGTGCGATTTCGCCAGTCTTTGTGTCGCCGATTAGCCACACCGCATTCATTACACCGTCATTTTCATTTTTGAGATAATAAATGACATCATCGATACTTTCTGCATATTGAACGGCAGTTCGAGCGCGAATGGCAAGAGGAAGACCTCGTTCAGACCAAAGACCCTGAGGAATTGTTGTTTCTATGAACACAATTCCAGCATCGTTTTGATAAAAATCATGATCGCTCCAGATATATCCTGGTGCACAGGGCATCATAAATCGATGTCCCTCTGTTGGAGTGACATCTAAAACTACATTCCATCGAATGGCTATGTAATTAGACCACCAGAATGCTCCAGAACCATCGCTACTGCTCCACATGGAATTCGAGATGATGATCTGATTATCGGTAGTTGCATTTCCTGTTGCGATAAACGAACTACAATGATGGTGCATTGGTTGATCGCTAAATTCATTGATAAACTGATCGGCAGAAAGTGTTGCATAGGATGATATCTCTGGTTTCAAGCTATTAAATAAGGTCAGTAATGGGTGAAATCCCTTTCTAATTTTATGATCCGTAAGTTTTGACATTATTTCATACATTTGGTTTGATGTTAGAACATCCTCATATGATACAGGATCACCATGAATCGTGCCTCCATTGCTTGTTACACCTGCTGCAATTCCCTTGATTTCTTCACGATACTCCGTTGGGTATTCATCCCAGTACATTCGAACGGCTTGAACTTTACAAAATTCCCACCATATTTTTGATATTTTTTCATATTTTTGTTGAGAAAATAGACCATTGAGTGGTTTGATATAAGGATGATTATGGATTATGTTGCCCCAACGAGTCATCATATCAATGATTTCGTCGGATAGTAGATATCCGTGCTGGTACCCTCTTTCATAGGCATCCCCTTCGATATGCGCATAAACCCATCCTTTGATGTTGTATCTATATCCCGCCCCATATTGATTTAATGAAGAAGTTTCTGTGTGTTGAGTAATGCTCTCTTCTAGGTTTTTTTCTTCTCCAGAGATGTTTGGCAAAAAAAAGATACTTGGAATTAAGAGTGCCACTACAGAAAAACATATAAGCTTATTCATATCAGTCCATTTATATATGTGAAAGTTATTATATAAATGTTTTACTACACGCAATTGTTCATCCTCCTTTTTATTTTTATTATGGTTCGCTGATTGCTGGAGAATCAATAATCATTCCACACATCTATAATATTTTTGAAATATGGGAGCAAATCAAAAAATCATAGACTATTTTTTCTTTAGATAAAAAACGTATCTCGTAGGAATTCTTTTTTTCTTTCCAGTCCAATAACCGCAATCTGAACATCTAAATTCTATAGTTACTTCACCGCCCCAAATCGTAAGATTTTTCACTCTTCCCAAAGCACCTCCGCATACTGGGCATTTCGATAGAATCTTTTTTGGATCTCCTTCCCTTGAATGAATTTCAAGTTTTACAAAATCACTTTCTATGGCAATATTGCGAAGCCTTTTCCCACTCACACCAAATCTTTTCTTTTCCGTATTCAATTCATCAGTAACCAATTCTCTTAACCTGTTTTGCGATTGTACTGTACGAAAATTATTAAAAATCCTCTTCAAAGCAGTTTGAATCTGTTTGTCAGAAGGAATGTGATAAGTCATAGCAATACAGAATCTAAGTTTGATTACTTAAAATCTTTTAATAGGGTATAGTTTTAATCAAATCTGTTCTGGTTACAATCCCTATAACCTTATCGTTTTTCATTAAAGGCAAAAATCCAACGTTGTTTTCCATCATAATTTTTGCCGCATCTGAGACAGTTATGTCTGCATCAGCCCAAACAACTGATGTTTTCATTGTATCATTCACCAGTAACTCTTCTAGCCTGTGTTTCTGTTTTCCCAGTGGAAAAGATCTTTTTAGCTTTGCTAATGAAAAAACTACCTCATTATCAGAAATCACGCCAATAAGCATTCCGTTGTTTATAACTGGCAGTCGTGCAACTTTTTCATCGATCATTCTTCTTCGAGCATGAATAACCCTGTCTTCTGGAGAAACCGAATGAATATTTTCATGCATTATTTCCTTTACTTTATTTTCACTCTCTACAAAAGGAAGTAGATCTGCCTTTGTAACAACTCCCACTAGCTTACCATCTTCTACAACATTTAACATTGTAGGGCCAGGCTCACCAACGGTCTTAAGGATTGTATTCACTTCTGTATCTGGAGATATAATCTCAATATTTTTATCTGTGACTGATGATGCATGCAGTCTTGCTGCGGGCACACCTCGGCTTCTTATTGATCCAAGTTTGGCCGCTATTTTGTTGTCAGTTATAACACCGATTAGTTTTTTTTCTTCGACAACGGGTACTTTAGTGATTTCATATTTTTTCATCAGTTTTAAAACGTATCTTAAATCAACATCTTTGTCTACAAAAATAACCTCTTCAGTCATTACGTCCTTTACTTTCATTCTTCATCATCCCCTTTATCTATGTAAAAATAACGCTATCACTCATATTCCAATGCGTCTATGCAGTCCTCGCATAGTAAACGCCCATCAACATCCTTCAAACTGGCGGAGAGCGTACCACAATCTTCGCATTTACCAGAAAAAACCTGTCTCTTCATATAGGCTTCGTCTCTCTTACTTATATCGTACCACTCCCGAGATATTTCGTGTAATATGGGAGATATCCTTGAGATGTCCTTATTGGTTATTATGCCGATTAATTCACCCTTCTCCACAACAGGCAATCTTCTAACATTGCATTTACCCATTGTTTTCATAGCTTCCTCAAGTGGTATATACGGATCAATTACTATTATAGGAGAACTCATGATTTTCTCGGCAGCCACCTCACTGGCTTTTAGATTTTCAGCAACAACTTTTTTTATTATGTCACTCTCAGTGATGATTCCCAATGGTTTATCACTTACAACTATACAATTCCCAATGCCTTTTTCTTTCATTAAAATTGCAACTTCTTCAACTGAGGTTTTTGGTTTAACTGTTACCGGGTTAGCCTTCATTGCTTCCTTAACAAGAACGTTGCCTTTACTCATCTAACACCTCCTTTTATTGGGAACATGTGAAAGCATTTGTCACAGGCATTAAAACCTTTCGCCGTATTTTAACCTTTGTTGTATTGAATCTGCGACGTTTAATGTGAAGTCAATTGGTTGTTATCTAATAAAAATTACGATTAAGGCAGTATCAAAACACATTTTAGTGGGTAAGCACATACTCTAATCAGATGGTGAATTTTACTGTTAAAGGTGCTCCTGCAGCGAAAGCGCGTCCAAGATTTACATCAATGAATGGAAAAGTGAGGGCATATACGCCAAAAAAATCTGCTACATATGAAAATCTCGTAAAACTAGAAGCACAAAAGTACATAACAAAGCCGATTAACGGTCCAGTTGCCCTATATATTCACTTTTATCTGCCACGACCCAAACGACTGATATGGAAGACAAAACAGATGCCATCGATATATACTGACAAACGTCCAGACATTGATAATCTTGCAAAATCAGTTATTGACGGTCTTAATGATATTGCATTCCGAGATGATGGTCAAATCGCAATGTTGCATATCCAAAAGAGGTATTGTGAAGGTAACAGTCAATCAAGAACATCAATCAAAATAGAGCGATTAGAAGAATAAGACACAAAATTTAGATTTCACACGTTTTCTTACAACGTATACAAGTTTCACACTGTACATATGTAGGTAATCTAATTCGAAACGTTTTAGAACTGCATTGCATTATTGCCTTTTTGATTACCATGAAAAAGATGATTATTGCATACGATGGTTCTGATGCGTCCAAAAAGGCAGTGGAAGTATGTTTAAAATGTTCAAATGATGATGATGAAATAGTTCTTCTCACTGTCATACCTGCAGAGTTAGCATCATCATCCTTCACAAAGATGTTGTTGCCTACAATTGATCTAAGCTCTATGGTGCAGTCAGGTAGCTTCAAGGAAAAAGCTATGGAGTCTTTGTCTAAAATTGCAGAGGGAATTAAATCTAATGTTGAAAAAGTGGACGTTGCTGTAGAATCTGGCGATCCAGCAGATGAAATTCTTTTATCAGCAAAGAAATGTGGGGCAGACATCATAGTTTTAGGATACAAAGGATATGGAAAAGAGGGGCGATTTTTACTTGGTAGCGTTACCGATAAGGTAGTTCGCTATGCGGGAATTTCAGTTTTAGTGGTAAGATAAAATATTTCGTGATATTAATGCATCCTTCGGATGAAATACGGGGAGTTAAAGGTAATATACTTTCTAATAAGAGAATAGTTCTTGGAATTACTGGCAGCATTGCATCTGTTGAATGTGTTCGATTATCTAGGGAGTTGGTTAGATATGGTGCTGAGGTTTTCCCGGTTATGACCTCCGCTGCTACAAAAATCATTCATCCTGATTCGCTCGAATTTGCAACCGGGCATAAACCCGTTCTTGAATTGACAGGGGAAACAGAACATGTCTCCTTATGTGGCATGGTAAAGGAACCTGCAGATTTATTTCTTATTTCTCCATGTACGGCCAATACTATTTCCAAGATAGCACATGGTATTGATGATACGCCTGTCACAACTTTTGCCACTACGGCCGTCGGTTCAGGAATACCAATCTTGATTGTTCCTGCAATGCACCTCTCTATGTACAATCACAAGGTAGTTCAGGGCAATATTGAAAAATGTAAAAAAATCGGCATTAAATTTGTTGAGCCATATATTACGGAAAGCAAAGCCAAAATGGCAGATATTGGTGAAATTGTTGCACGGTTGATTAGAGAAACTGGTAAACGAGATATGGTAAAGAAAAACGTTCTCGTAATAGGTGGTGCTACGGCAGAGCCAATCGATGATGTTAGAATAATTTCCAATCGCAGTTCTGGTAAAACAGCAGTGTGGCTTGCGGATAATGCTTTTGTTAGAGGTGCAGATGTTGAGTTATGGTATGGATGCAGTAGGGAACCTGTACCAGACTACATAAACACGGTGAAATTTGAGTCTGTTAAAAATTTAATGGAACTGTTAACAAAGGATCTAAACAAATTTGATCTTATCATTATCTGTGCTGCGGTTTCAGATTACATACCTAAAAAAAGAGAAGGTAAAATCCCATCAGGAGAAAAGAAACTTGTTTTGGAAATGTCACCAGCACCAAAAATTATCGAAAAGTTGAGAGAGAAAGCACCGAATTCAAAAATCGTTGGTTTTAAACTTGAAGAAAAACAGGATGGACTAACAGATGTGGCATACGAGCTTCTTAAGAAAAATAAACTTGATTTTGTAGTGGCAAACACGATTTCTGGTCTTGAAGGTAATAAAAACAAAGTATGGATAGTAGATAAAAAGGGAAATAGTGCTAAAAGAGAAGGAAGCAAAAAAATTATAGCTGATTATATTTTAGATATGACAAAATAAGAGTGGACCAAATGAGAGCTGTTGCATTTGCACCTGGGCACATATCAGGATTTTTTGAACCTGTTTATAATGAAGATGCGGCAAAAACAGGTTCTCGTGGTGCAGGCATAAATGTCTCTTTAGGGGCAGTATCTGAAGTCACTGTCAAAGATTCAAAAGATCGGGTTTTTGAAATTTATGTAAACAACAAAAAATCTGATTCTTCAGTAGTGCGTCTTGCTCTGAAAAATTTAATCGGGGAAAAACCGATACACGTTATTGTGAACACCCGCCTAGAGTTACCAGTAAGCCAGGGTTTTGGTATGAGTGCTGCAAGTGCTGTCAGTGCGACTTATGCCCTTGCAAAAATCATCAATGCTTCGCATACCGATGCATTGAAAGCATCGCATTTTGCAGAGGTTCAACTTAAAACAGGTCTAGGAGACGTGCTTGCATGTTGTTTTGGAGGTACTGAGATACGTAGACAACCAGGCATTCCGCCTTGGGGAATTATTGAACACATTTCTGGGAAATATGATTTGGTGCTGTGTGTTGCTGATAAAAAAATGGATACGAAAAAAATTCTTTCAGATTCTGATAAGATGAAAGATGTAATTAGTTGCGGTAGAGATTGTACTAGGAAATTGTTAGAATCTCCAACTGTCGAAAACCTTTTTTCATTATCTCAGGTTTTTACCAAAAAGACAAATCTTGTTACGAAGCAAGTAGTCGAGGCAATTGATGCTGCCAGTGAATTTGGTATGGCAAGTATGTGCATGTTAGGCAATTCTATTTTTGCTATGGGTGAAACAGGCAAGCTTTGTGAGAAACTTAAATCGTTCGGCAAGGTCTTTGTTTGTACCGTTGATGAACATGGTGCACGAATTGTGAATGATTAAAACAGAATGTTTTTAGGTGCAAGGCCCTGCCATTTAAAATTCTATATCTCGTCCATTTCCCCAGTTGCTAAATCTATGAGATGTTTCTCTCCATCCTCTGGGCCTTTTGCAAAAAGAATATCGCCTGGATCAATCTTTGTGTTCTTGTTCGGCCCGTAAAGCCACCTATCTTTGTGTCTCATTGCAATAATCATCATTCCTGTTTCACTGCCAAGTTTAAGTTTGCCTAGTGTCTTTCCGCATAAAATCGATTGAGAATCGACCTGTGTTCTGGTCAGTACCTCATCAGATTCACGCACACTCATCTTTAGAATGGGATGTAGTTCTACATCTCTGAGTTCAACATCTGCTATCTCTTGTGCTGCATCGGCAATCTCTTCGCCGGCCTGAGCCAGTCTCATCAGTGTGAGTGCAGCATCAACTTTAAGCTTTCCTTTTTGCACGTCCCTAAAAGATTTCTTTTGTATCTTCTGAAATAAACTATCGATTAAATCCTCTAGGTTATATACCTCTTTTGCAATGGTTTTGTTGTCGTATAACAATGATGAATATGCCAAATCTACCATGAGTTCAGATTTATCTTTTATTTCTAATACGATGTCCTCTGATGTTTTCTCTTTCATTCCAACACCTTCAATTTTCCTTTTAGAAAATTATTAAGATCGTCATATCCTTCATCAGCCCCACGAGTTATAAGCCAGTCATCAGCCATTAAAGCTACATCAGACTGTGGATTATAGATCCAGCTATCTCTACGTCTTATAGCAATAATTCGCATACCCGTTTCGGATTCAACCTTTAAATCACCAATTTTTTGTTTGCACGCTTCAGATTTTTCCGATACCTTAATTCGAAAGATTTTCTCATCTGCTTTGCTTAGTATTCTAAAGAGAGTTGGTCGATTTTTGTCTTTTAGCATTAGCACAATGTCTCCTGCAGTGTTTGAGATTTTCTCAGATGCTTGGGCCACCTGAAGTATACCAGCCAACTGTTCTGCATCCTCTTTGGTTCTGGCAGCCATCATTGCCATTATTCGAATATCATAGTTTAGTTTGTCCATACGCACCTCGAGATATTTCACCTCTTCAGCAATTTCCTCGTTATCAAAAAGGACTGCGGAGTATGCTAGATCTATTATAAGCTCTGATATGTCTTTCATTTCAGTCAGCAGATCTTTTACTGGGGTGGGTTCATATTCAATTTCACTGAATTCTTCTTTTTTCCACTTCGGCGTTCTTTGCAATCTTCCAAGTATGCTTTTTCTTTTCTTTTTACTCATATTCCTACTGCTCCAATTAATAAAAACAAAAATATTATCCCCATAGTATCACCAATAGTGGTAACCACTGGTGCAACAAAATCATCGGGATCCGCCCCCTTCTTAAAGGATATAAAAGCTGTAAAAATGCTAGCCACTGAGACCACACAGACAAGTAGTACCCCCACAGCTAACAAAACAAATACAAATTCTATCAAGCCAATACCCATTGTTACTCCACTAAATGATGCCACATAATAAATAAGTATCGCAAGAACTGCATATGTTATAATCCCCATCAATAGTGAAGTAAGTAGATTCTCATGCATCTTTTTGTCTTTGATATCAAGAGTAATAGATCCTACATGTAATCCAGATGCAAGACGTGCGCCTAAGATACTTCCAATGTTTCCTCCAACTCCATTGATGGCAGGGATAGAAATAAGAAAAATCGGTATTTTTAGTAATGTATTTTGTCCACCTTGCAGTATTTGACCGGCAAACATCTCAATGAGAACACATAAAGTAAGTAGAGGTAAACCATATCTTACTATCTTTTTCCAGCTATATATCACAGTATTACCTCCACAATCATAGCACTGCCAAAAATTGAGAGCATGGTTATGATATCTCCAAAAGTAGCCAAGGCAGGCCCGGTTATATTGTCGGGATCATATCCACGTTTAAAAACAGCGAATATGATTCCAATGGTTAGCATGGTGAGAATCACGCCAGAAACAACTCCTGCAATTAGTACTATTATGATAAGTTTTACAGGATCGGGGCTTATATCAAAGAACGCGATTGTGGTTACATATGCAAGGACACCGATAGTGATGGAGACAAGAAAACTTAAAACAAGAGATCCTATGATATTCTGCTTAAGTTCCCCATTCCACATGTTTTCAGCATCAATAACACCAAGATGATATGCAGAACCTAATCTAGAACCAAATGTTGTACTAATATTTCCACGCAATGCAATGATTGCAGGAATTATTACAATGAGCCCCGGAATACTTTCAAGAAGATTGGCCATCACACCAAGAGTGCTACCTGCCACTACGCCGCCAAGTCCGCAGAATATCAGCAGGGGGAGGCTCTGTCTCAGCATTTCCTTTGCGAACATTAACTATCGCCTCCATTTTATCTTTACTCTCCTGTTTTATAGATGGAGTTTTCTATATCTTTCCCACACCATATCTGTATGTTCCTGAATCTCCTTCAACCTTTTAACATCCTTCTTCGGCTTAAAAAGATGTCTAAAGCGACCTTGTAATTTTATCCAGTCTTCAATAGGTTTAGGTTCTATCCTTTTTTCAAGTAGGAGTTTGCTTTTTCCGTTGAATGTCACAACGTCGTTTTCATATTCGTATAGTGCCCATGCACCCGTTTCTACGGCCAACGTTCCCATTTCAACAGTTTTCTCCATACCAAAACGCCAGCCAGGCGGGCACGGTGCCATAATTTCGATATATTTCGGTCCTTTTATACTTTTAGCTTTTTTTACTTTTTTATATAGATCCTCAGGGTAACTGATACAAGCCTGCGCAGCATATGGGATGTGATGCGCCTGAATTATTTCTCCCATCTCTTTTCTAAACTCTGTTTTCCCTCCAACAGTGGTTGTAGTCCAGGCACCGTATGGTGTAGCTCCACTTCTTTGGATGCCAGTATTAGAATAAATTTGATTGTTATAACAGATGTATATGAAATCAGTCTGCCTTTCTAGGGCACCTGAAAGCGCCTGGATTCCTATATCGTAGGTACCGCCATCGCCAGCCCATGCAAGAACTGTGACATCATCTTTTCCCTGTTGTTTTAATGCTGCTTTGACACCACTTGCACCAGCAGCAGCAGCTTCAAACGCAATGTTCATCACAGGGACATCAAACGATGTATTTGGATGTATACTTTCAATAACTGATGTACAACAGGCCGGGACAACCATAATCGTGTTTTTACCTAACGCCTTAAAAGTAGTACGTAAGGCTATTGTTGCAGGGCAACCTGGGCATGCAGCGTTTCCTGGTAGTACACATTCTGTATCTGGTAAATTTTTAATTGCCAAAGCTTACACCCCCTCCAATCCATACCATTCACAGTCTTTTGCTTTACCATTAACTGCCTTTTTACAAATTGTTTCAATGTTACCATATGTAACGTCCTTTCCACCAAGCCCTGCGATAAAGCCATATACTTTAGCATCTGACTTGCCGTACAGTGCTGCCTTAACCTCACTGAACACAGCACCTTCAGATCCCACCGATATATTCCTATCAATAACTATCAGATTTCCCTGTTTACTAAGTTTTAATATTTCTTCTTTAGGAAACGGTCTAAACGCACGAACTCTGGCAAGACCGATTTTGAATCCATCTTTTCTGAGGTTATTAATAGCTACTTTGCTTTCTGCACCAATTGCCCCCATGGAAAGAAGAATATATTCTGCACCATCACATTTATATTTCTCGATTAAATCTCCGTGATATCTACCAAATTTCTTTTTCCATTCTTCTGCAATTTTGGGAACCAGCTTTTTTGCATTTTCTTGAGAGCTCTGCATGTTTTTTCTGATTTTTTCATACTCGGCTGGAAGGATGATGTTTCCAAACGTTATTGGGTTTTTAACATCTAGTTTCCAATTCGGCTCATACTTTGGCAAGAAATCGTCAATTTCTTTTTGCTCTGGTATATCAACAGGCATGGATGTATGTGACAAAATAAATGCATTATAGCTAATCATTACAGGTAACGATACCTTTCCATTTTCCGCTAACTTAAAAGATTGAATAATGGTATCAAAAATTTCTTGGTTGCTGCTACAGTAAAATTGGAGCCAACCAGTGTCTCGCTGTGAAATGGAATCATTTTCATCAGTCCAAATATTCCAACCAGGACCAACAACCCGGTTAATGTTACACATTACAATTGGAAGTCTTGCAAGTGCAGCCCAATGAAGCATTTCATGCATTAATAATAAACCATGTGAAGAAGTACCCGTAAACGTTCGTACGCCAGTAGCACTAGCTCCAATACATGCACTCATTGCGGAATGTTCACTCTCTACACATATATATTCGCCTTTAAATTCACCACTTTTTACATAGTTAGCAATGCCCTCCACAAGGGTGGTCTGAGGGGTAATTGGATATGCTGCTACAACATCTGGGCGGGCCATCGTTGCAGCTTTTGCAGCTATATAATTTCCAGTGTCAATCATTATGGTCATTTTCTTTTTGCCTCCCTTTCCATGGTAATGGCCTTTACTGCACATACATTGGCACAAATGCCGCAGCCCTTACAGTACTCATAATCAATATCTACAGTGTCATCTTTGTTTCTAATGATTGTACCTTCGGGACAAAAAATCCAACACCGAAGGCATTTCACACATTTTTCTTTGTCAAGAATCGGTTTGAATACTCTCCAACTGCCGGTTTTTCCCATAGCGCCTTTTTTAGGATAAGAAATTGTTGTAACAACATCATATTTCTTCAAAAGCCCGCCTCCACTGAGTCATATGCGTCCTGAGTTGCTTTTACATTTTTGTCAGCAAGTTCCCCTTTCCATTTGTTTTTGACTGTTTCCTGTATTGATTTGAGAGTTACTCTATCTAAAATCTTTGGAACAGCACCTAGAATAGGCGTATTTACAACAGGGATTCCACCGACAAGGCTATCATACTTGATTGCTATGCCTGTGGCATCAACAGTGGCTACATTGTATTTCTTAGAGAAATCGAAATCATCCGGCTCTTTAGTTGTGTTAATTAAAACCCGCCCGTCTTTTTTCAAACCTTTAAGGGTATCAACTATTTCCATAATACTTTCGTCAAGAATGATGACTATGTCTGGAGAATAAACCTCACTTCTGAGATGAATTTCCTCATCTGATATTCGGGCAAATGCCTTTACTGGTGCGCCACGTCGTTCTGCCCCGAAAAACGGAAAAGCTTGGACGCCTTTGTTACCGTCATTCAGTGCTGCTGCAACCAGAATATTTGCTGCTGTAACAGATCCCTGCCCGCCTCGTCCGTGTAGACATATTTCAATCAAAGACCTTGATGTCATATTTATATACTCCCAAAACTGGAAATAAAAATGGTGCATATAACTGTTTTGAATGATTGAAACTAACTCTATTCAATGGATTTTAATTTGGATTCAATGGTTGCAGGTTTATCCTGTCTATCATCGATTTTTAACTCCGTAATAACTCTACTTGCACCAGAGTCCATCACTGCTTTATGTGCCTCCTCAACCACTTCAAATAACGTCTTGATATCTTCTGTCTCAATGACTGTTGCCATGGCATTTGTTTCAAATTTTACATCATTCCTCTCAAGAATATTAATGACATCTTTTACATATCTGCCAAGATTTACTCCTTTTCCAACAGGTGCTATACTAAGTTGTGAAATAATCATTATAATTCCTCTACGTTTAGGCAAGGCGCTATTCTTAATTAAATTTTGTGACTTGGAAAAGGAAAGTGCTGGCAATGGGGGAATAGGTTTTCTGAACCTTTGAGGAGGAATTTGTTGGTCCTGATAAAGGTGTTTGGATCTGGTGGAGAAGAGAGATGTTTCTGCATCTACGTTGAATGTTGCTATCAATGCGTTGAAATGTTACTATGGTACGATTTTTAAACGGGGTTTTATTTATGAGGTGGAGAGACCTAAAAAGGATAGAAGACGGCCTGTTGTTTTAAACCATGACGAGATTTCAAGTATTCTCTCCGTTGTTTCAAATCTGAAACATAAATTGATGTTAATGCTTATGTATTCTGCTGGTTTAAGAATAAGTGAGATTGTAAATTTGAGACATGGGGACATAGATTTTCAGAGAAAACTTATTCATGTTAAAGGTGGAAAGGGGAGAAAAAATCGTTATACGATACTTTCAGATGTTGCAGTATATGCCCTGCATGAGTATTTAAAAGAGTATTATGGCCAGTCGAAGTATTTGTTTCCACCTTAGAATCGTGAGAAACACTTGGCAACTCGATCTGTTGAGAAAATATTTTCGAGTGCCCGTAAAAAGGCAGGTGTTAAGCAGAATGCTACAGCTCATTCATTGAGACATAGTTTCGCTACTCATCTGTTGCAGAGTGGAGTGGATCTGCAACACATTCAAGAATTATTGGGACATAAAAGTTCTAAAACAACAGAGGTATATACATATGTTAGTAATAAGGAACTAAGCAAGATAAAGAATCCTTTGGATAGTTTACAGATAAAGGAGTGATGAATGTAGAATGATAAGTAAGTATAGTTCAGATATAATGCTAAATTGGAATGATATGCGAACAAAGTTCGGATATAACGTGTTATGCGAAATTAAACATAGGAGGTTATTTATATGAAAATAGGAATAATAATTTGTGAAAGGTATAAAACTTGTGCAGGCGGAAAATGTTTTAGAGCCATTCAAAATAGAGAAGGTGCTTTTGAAATTTACAGTAAAAAAGAACCTTTGGAAATAGTTGGATACACAAGTTGTGGTGGTTGTCCAGGTGGAAATATTGAATATGGCCCCGAAGAAATGGTTAAAAATGGTGTAGAAGTAATTCATCTTGCCACAGGATTTGTTGTTGGTTATCCACCTTGTCCTTACATTTCTTATTTTAAAAAATTTATGGAAGAAAAATATAAAATAAAAGTAGTGGTTGGCACCCATCCTATTCCTCAAAAATATTTTATTACCCACACCAAACTGGAAACATGGCAAACTAACGAATGGCAGGAATTTATTAAACCAACATTAGGCAACGAAGAGTTAAGAAAAAAATACGATTAAATATTAAGGAGATTAACAAATATCTTGATGTTTTAGATGCAGAAGGGAAAATTGAAATAGCTGAACAAGAAAGAAGTCTTTTTTATCAAGTAAAATAAAAAAATAACTTTGCATAAAAAAGCGTATAAGTCATTGGGCAGTAAGTGGTTAATTAAGCGCGAGTGCATTTAATAAACATATCAGAGGTTTGTTACATGGGTGCTTCGAAATACCCAACGCCTCATACACAAACCGTTAGGCAAAATTTAATTTGAGAGGGTATTCAAATGAAAAAAAGAAATCTTAAATATCAAATGAACTGGCAAGATGTATGGGAGAAAATGAGGGGCGAAAGAATTAGAAAGCTTAGGGTAACGTATGACAAGGATTTTCAAATGAAATCCGCTGAAGATTTTTCAAATCGTTATAAGGGAGGAGATGAGTACGAATCAGGAAGAAACGTGGTGAAGATATTAGGAAACATCTTAAATAAAGACTTCGAAGTTCTTGAAATTGGCCCTGGCCCAGGGACTTTAACAATTCCTCTTTCTGAAAAAGTCAGAAAAGTCACTTGTGTAGAGGCTTCAAAAACAAATATAGATATTTTAAAGAAAAATTTTAAAGAAAATAGGATTAAAAATGTCGAATTAATAAATGACTATTGGGAAAAGGCTGAAATTGAAAACAGCTTTGATCTAGTTGTTTGCTCACATTTTCTTTGGCAGGTGGAAGACATTGAAAAGCATTTGGAGCAGATGGAACAGTTTTCGAACAGATATTGTGCCATAGTTCAGCCATCTGGAAGAGATGAATTGGTAAAGAAGGCTTTTGAGGAGATTTGCAAGGAAAAATACGCCGGACAGTTCGAAGCGGATGCAGATTATTTCGCTTATACAATCTTAAGGGAATGGTCAAGACTTTTAGACGTTCGCCACTTCAAATATTCCTTTGAACTTAATCTGGAAGAAGGGATTAGGTATATAGCGAGCTACTTGGGAAAATTCATAGAGGTTGATGAACAAGTTGCAGATGAAATAAAGGATTTTTTGATAGCAAAGGTGGGCGAACATTGGGTAGTAAAAGATAAAGCAATTGTTATGTGGTGGGAACCAGAAAAATGAGAGAAATTAAACTTCGCTTGATACTCGTTATAGGAAATCACGTATACAAAAGATGAAATTATGAATGAGATAAAGTACAAGCCAATCGGAATCATTCATTCTCCGTTCAAAGAATCCAAAGGGACACCTATACAACCTCCCGGTGCTAAGAATATCGATGGAACAGTTGAGATATTCCCAGAATATATGGAAGGTTTAAAAGATGTTGAAGGCTTTTCTCACATAATTTTGATATACCACTTTCATTTGTCCGAGGTCATGACCCTAAGGGCAAAGCCGTATATGGATAACAAAGCACATGGCGTCTTTGCAATGCGAGGTCCAAGCAGACCGAACCCAATCTGCATCTCGATAGTGCATCTCGTCAGGCTTGAAGAAAACATACTCCATATTCAAGATGTAGACATTGTTGATGGAACTCCTCTTTTGGATATCAAGCCTTATGTTCCAGAATTTGACATACGAAAAGTAGAGAGAATAGGATGGCTTGGGAAAAATGTGCATAAACTTTCAACATCAAAAGATGATGGGAGATTCACAAAATGATTTGTGCAACTTCCGATAACAGAGCATATCTGGCTTCGGTGCTTTGCAGCTTCACCCAAATTCCTCTTTGGGAAACTTCAGATACGCTCGGAACGTTATACGCAAATCTATCAAAGTTGATGTTTAAGAGCTAATAAGTATATTTAACCTTAAAGGTTCAAAAAATAAGTATTTTCGTTTTCTACCTTCTCCATTTTAAGAAAATTTTTATAATCATTGATATTGAAGAAATTGAGAAGGAGACCATAATGAAAATATTTGTTACACGTAAAATCCCAGAGCCAGGTCTTGATTTACTAAAAAAAGAACACGAATTGGAAATCAATACTTATAATCGTGTGTTGACGAAAGAGGAAATTGTTGAAGGTGTACGAGGAAAAGACGGTTTGCTTTGTCTGCTTACCGATCAGATTGATAGAGATATTATATCCTCCGAATCAAAATTGAAGATGATAGCAAACTATGCTGTTGGATACAACAACGTTGATGTTGAGGCGGCTACAAAAAGAGGCATACCTGTAAGCAACACGCCTGGAGTTTTGACAGACACCACTGCAGAAATGGCTTGGGCGCTATTGTTCTCAACTGCTCGTCGCATTGCAGAAGGTGACAAGTTCACTAGAACTGGCAGATTCAAAGGCTGGGATCCCATGCTTATGTTAGGACAGGATGTTTCAAACAAAACATTAGGCATAATCGGCGCCGGAAGAATAGGGACTGCCCTTGGTCTAAAAAGCAAAGGATTCAATATGGACGTGCTATATGTAAATAAAAGAGAAAATGAGGCATTAGAACGTGAAGTGAATGCTAAGAAAGTAGAGATGTTTGAAGTACTTAAGAAATCTGACTTTATTTCACTACATGTTCCATTGAATGAGTCAACACGTTATATGATCAGTGAAAAAGAACTCAAAATGATGAAGGAAAATGCAGTTCTTATAAATACATCGCGAGGACCGATTATTGATGAACAAGCACTTATTAAAGCATTAAAAGAAAAATGGATTTTTGGCGCAGGACTTGATGTGTATGAACATGAACCAGAGGTTAGTGCAGAGCTTAAAAATTTAGATAATGTAGTCCTTCAGCCGCATTCTGCTTCTGCAACTATTGAAACCCGTACAAAAATGGCGCTTATGGCCGCGGAGAACATGATGGTAGGTTTAAAAGGTAAAATCCCACCTAACTGCGTAAACATGGAAGTTTTTGAAAGAAAATAGGTGCTTATATAGTAAACGTCCAGATTTCCGGCTCGTTTGGCAAATCTTCCTTTTCTATATCTATTTCATTTCCGACTTTGAGAGTTTTATACATGTTTTTTTCTAAGAACGGCTCAACTCCATCAATGGGTAAAGACAAGCCTCCTATCTTATAATGCATAGGAATGGCTATCCTTGGTTTTATAGAGTTTATAACGTTCCAAGCTCGCTTTGCATCTATGGTAAATATTCCACCTACTGGGATAAACAGTATATCTACATCGCCAATTTTTTGGATAGCATCTTCGTCAAGTTCATGCCCTAAATCGCCCATGTGGCAAAAGGTGACATCGTCCATGGTAAACTTGAATATAATGTTTTCTCCTCGCTTTTCACCATGATGCTCATCATGAAATGACTTGATGCCGGTTATTTCAACATTTGAAATGTTTCTCTTCCTTTCATCTGTTATAACTCTGGATCCTTCCTTTTCTACCGATTTTGCACTATTGTGGTCATAATGGTCGTGAGAGATCAGAATGATATCCCCCTCTGCACTCGGTGCAGGTATTCCAATAGATTTCCCATCATGTGGATCAGTAACCAAAGTTACATCGTCTGTTATTTCAAAGCATGAATGCCCATGCCATCTTATTTGAAGCAAATTTGCCTCCTCCTGAAAACATGAGAACATTACATAGTAGTTATAAATAAATTATGGGCGCAACCTTCCAAGTTTGATATAATCTATTTTGTTGCCGCTTACTCTTGCAAAAAAAATTTCTTTGTTAACTGAATGTGCAAGCCGCACTGCCCTACTGATTTCTGCCCATGTGCTTTTAAATTTTTTATCAACTACATGGATAAGATATTCGGCATGTGTTTCACCTGGTTTTTTTGTATACGCACGGAAATGAGCACCGAATTTAAATCCAGTTTTTACAATGAGCCCACGTTTTTTTAAATCGGTAAAAACAGTAAATCTCAGGTTGATATCTGGTTGTGTTTTTTGTATTAAATCCTTGAATTGCCTTGGGGAAAAATTCTTTCCCTTGGCAACATCTTGAATGTCGACAACTTTTTTTTCCAGTAGATATAGTGATTCTACCATGGACAGTTGTAAACCGTTTCCAAAAGGTTTACCATAAAACTCCTTTTCCAATAGTTTTTCGGCCATTTTTTTATCAAAGATCACTGTCCTATTTTCGAGTAGAATTCCGGTAGTTTTTGAAAACTTATGTTCAGATATTTTCCCTTTTACATCAGGCATTGACACGTCATAATATGTAATATCGCCCTCTTCGTCAACTATTGCAAACCACAAGTCTCCATTGAGGTTGCTTGCGGTTCTGATTGATTGTTTAATTTTGTTGATGTCCATAATATCTCTTTCGGAAAATGCAGATATAAAGCATACTTTTTTACTTTCCTTTGAATTATTCTCATCTTTAAGAATATAAAAATCATACTCTTTGTTTTCTTTATTGAGTTTTACTGCATGCCCTCTCTTTCTGAGATTCCGGAATATCAGATATTTTATTTCAAAGTGAGGAATTTGTCCGGCAGAAATTTTTACAAGATCTTGAAGATATATCTCATCTCCATCCTGAAATAATCTAAGTTTTTCTTCACCCAATAGAAAAATACCTTCGATTAAGTCAAGAACTAGCTTGTTGTCAGTAATGGTTTTACCAAAACGACTCTTGTTGTAAAGCCGTCCCACGTCTTTTGGTTTTTTTACAATTATCTTATTATCTACAAGCTCTCCAGATGTTTTCTGCATTGTGAAACTATGTAAGTGCAAGGGTTATTTGATTTTTTTGTAGTAATCCTCTATGCTTCTAGGCATCTGCCCTTCGGAAAACTGCTGATTTTTTTGCTTATAGTAATCAAGTGTACTTCTTGGTGCCCATGTTTTATAGATTTTTTCCTTCTCCTTTTTTGATTGAATACTTCCTATGAGTATCCCTGCTCCGATACCACCTATGCCACCTATGATGGCAAACAAGATGAAAAATTCCTTATATTTCATGATGCCATGGCCCCACACGGAGAAATTACTTTCAGGAATACCTACATATCGAGATGATTGTGTGCCACAATTGCCGGTAAATGTTAAAACTCCAGGAATCAAATCACTGTACTTATAATAAAACAACGCTGTTTCAACATTGGTATCAACTAGGCTTTGCGCATATTCATAGTAGCTGACCGCTAGAAGTGGTTCAATGCCACGGAGGCGACTTTCGCTGATACTATTACTTGCACTTTCATTTGCCCGTTCAAGCCTGCTTTGTATTTTTTCTGTTGTAGTGGCATCAACAAGTTCCAAAGCAAGATTTCCCTTTGATAATGCCTCTAATGCCTCAAATAATGCTGCTGCCGGATAGCCATTGTTTTTATCTTCTTTTGCCGTTTCAAGCATGTTTTCTGCTTCTGAGATAAGACCTGATGATGTTCCTATTTCTTGAAGGATAACATTTGAATAAACAATTGATTGTTGTGCATCATCGATGTAATCGCTGGCAAGATTCTCAAGCTGTTCATTACTGACGTTTCCAGTATCATTAAAATATGCGGTGAGACCAAGCCACCAGCCAATGCTTTCACTTCGCTGATAGGTAAATGCAAGTTCGTAGAATGCAGAAAAAAATTCATCATTTGTATGATCTTTTTTTGCAGCGACAAGATATTGATATGCCTCTGTAGCTCTTTTTTGTGCAGCTCCGACGCATTGCAATGAAATCATCCCGTTCACTTCGGCATTTTTTGCTTTTTGACTTTGATTGATATAATAATCTTCCACTTGCTTTAATAGTGAATCAAGATATGTTTTTTGATTATCGGCGTTGTAGTACTCACAGGCATAGGTGACAAATCGGGAGTTAATCAAAGATTGGAATGATTTACTCGTGCTTGTATAATAGAGCTCTTGGTTAAACCAATCTTCAGATTCTATTAATGCATCTTCAGCATTGTTGAGAAAATCTGTTACCTGATTTCGGTAATAGTTTGGAAACTGGTTTGGAATGTTTGTTTCATCAAATGAGTTACTTGCATTGTGAAATGATACATTTGATTGCGACAACAGCGTTGTAGCCAACGGTTTCATAGAATCGATGTATTGTTCCGTTGAAATGCTTTGATTGGAGGCAGTAACTTGATATTCATATCCTGTATAGTAATAAACGACGTCTTTGATGCCAGCAACTTCCACTACCTCAATGCCATAGTTTTTCATAGCATAATCTGAAACATTTCGGGTGACTTGATGGGGGACAATTTGATCTCCCCAGGTAGTTGTAACTGTTTCATACACGGTTTCTGTATAGGTTCCTTGGCCTTCTGGGATGAGAAACCGTGTTGCACCAACTGAGTTTGCTGCATCGATTTTTTTTGTGATTCCTCCGATTGGCCCAATGCTCCCATCTGGGTTGATCATGCCGGTCATTATTGTTTGATCATCCATAGGCCATTCTTCCAGGAGGACGATAACTGCTGCAGTCATAATCCCACCTGCTGATGGGCCTCCGATGATGGGAGAGTCTGTTCGTATGACAAAGAAGTAATCATAGGACGAGGGATTTATGTTACAATCTTGATCATTTTCAACAAGGGCACTTGCTACCTTTACTGCAAGTCGGGCAGAGCCTTGCATATCAATTTGAGCAAGTGGCAAAGTATCAACAAAGACCCGTCCACTTCCATTGCTTTGTATGGTTGCAGTTATTGTTGATATCACGCCAACGTATCCACTTGCTGTTTGGCCGACTGCTGGTGCGTACACAGTGACGTTTTTGTATTCCATTGAAATGGTGTCGCTGTAGATTTCTCCTGGTGTTTGCGTTGCGAGGATTTGTGGAGAGCTTGCAGTTACGATGAGAGATAAAAGAACAAGGAGCTGAATGGTGATTTTGGATGTTTGTAATTTTGTCATATTTCTAAGCACTTCCCTTATCTAATTATGTGTCTATTCCAAGTTACCTTAAACATTAATGGATTATATTGCCGTAATTAGCCAGTTAATGAAGGTTCTTCCTTAAAAATATTTACTCGTAAATAGGGGGTAGGGAGAGGGATAGAAAAATTGAAAAAGGAGGCAAAAAAGTGGGAGAAATATAGAATGTATAAGGAGGCTATCCCTCTCCTTGGTTTTGGGTGTTTTCCTTGATCGGTGAAACGCTTGAGATCTGTTTTGTCCTTTTTTTTGAAAAAAGGGCCTGCTGTTACTGTATGATGAACGTGTTGTTCGCATGTTGTAGTGGTTATTTTTTTGTTGCGTTTCATTGATTGCTACACCGTCTATGCATTTAAGCGCTACATAATGTAACGCTACAATTATCGGTATATGCGTTCGAGTATTTAAATATTTTTGTTTTCTATCAATAAAATCTTCTAAAAATATGATATGCTACAATTTGTAGCGTGACAAATTATAAATACTGGATTGACATTATAAAAATACCAATGACAAAAAACGTCGGCCCCCTCGAACGAAAAGTCCTAGGCATTTTATGGAAGAAAAAAGAAGCAACAGCTCGAGAAATATGCATTTCACTTGAACGTTCTGGTGAAAGAAGGGCGTACTCAACCATACGAACCATTATAAAAAGATTAGTTCAAAAAAAAATCATCGATCAACATAAAAACCCCCAAGATCGGAAATATACGTACACTCCAATTTTAACAAAACATGAACTGGAAACAAAAATTGTCCAACGCATATTTGGGGATCTCCTTAAAAAATTTGAACAAAGTACAATTAATTACTTATCAGAGGAACTCTCTGACAATGAAAAAGAAATTGAAAAAATTAAACAAAGATTAGCCGAGATGAAGCAAGATGATTAGTACACTTGTAGCAATTATCCTTTCCATCGTGTTAACGGGCATAGCTTTTGCCATTGCAGAAACACTAGCTAAGCTATTCCACATTAGTCATCCAAAAAACATGTTTTCGATTTATTTTCTTGTTATGCTTACTGCATTTCTAGTAATCCCTTTTTCATTCATGGCTATCTCGCAGCCAACACATCAATCATCTACAGAATCCATTGATTCTATATGCCTATCAACAGAAGGTGATAATCAGTGCATGGGTGCCTTTGATAATTTCAGTTCAATCTCCTCAAAGATCACTCCAATCAACAGCCTCTCCAAGGATACATCGCTTCGATATCTTCTTCAAATATCTTGGTACGATTTTTATATTATGAACAATAACTCGTTAGAACAAGTACCAGATCTCCAACTTAAAGGGCACTCGCAGAATCAAACAACAGAAGATTCTTCTCTGCCAGTTTCAGGTTTTATTTTCCTTCCGAATTCATGGTTTTTCAATGGAACGTTGCTTTTATTTTTTATTGTGATAGGGTACATTCTTTTTAGTCTCCTTTACGTAAAAAAACGATTTTTAAAAAGATTGAAAGCGCAACCATGTACAGATGCTGCCGTTCTTACAATAATCCAAAATATCGCCGAAGAATTACAAATCCGTATGCCGAATGTCCGCATTTTTTCTGGCTCACCAAATGCATTTGTTATTGGCTACCCATCAACCTTGGTGTATTCTAAAACACTGATAAACTGTCTTACAAAAAAAGAATTTGAAACCACGATTCGTCACGAACTTACTCATATAAAAAACCATGATAATTCCCTCAAAACAATGTTGCAGGCAATACGGATTTTGCTTTTTTTCAACCCGTTCGTCCACCTACTTGCAAAAAAGATGATTAAAAAACGGGAGCTTCTTGCCGATTCTTCTTATCTGGTTTCAAAAAAAGAAAAGGTTACATTTATAAATGCTCTGATAAAGGTAGCAGAATACCACAAAAAAAGAAATCATATTGTTCCGTTGGCGACATCAATCGGCTCATTAGCATTGTTCTCTCCAAGATCCTCTCATCCATCCCTATCAGAAAGATTTTTTAGCCTGTTTGAACTGGCCAAGAAAAAAACAGCGTTAACTATTCTTGTCAGTATTATCATTTTAGCGTCAAACGCATCTGCAGTTGTTTTTGCCCAAAATATGTTCAATTCAACACCTCAACATTTGACTGAACTTCAAAATAAAAACATTACCATAGAAAAGACATATTACTCAGAAGATATTTCATATGCGACAGTATATAAAAATTCAAGTACGTATACTGCAATCCTCATCCAAAAAACATTATACAACATCATTTCATTTAGCTCACTCTCGAATCGAAGCGCTCTTAGGCATATAATCACACAACTTCTTGTTGATCATTACAAAACAAGCAAACACCTAGCGTTCTGAACCTGAATAAGTGCTTAGGATAAAAATTTTCCATCCAAATTCTGGTGTTTCGCTTCTTATATTCGGTGGCCGCTTTATCCCTGGATTGATTTAAGCGGATTTTTTTCCTTTCTACTATGCCTATTTTTCATTATATTTTACAAATTGGTTTAAATCATTTTACAAGCCTCCCGATATTATTAAGTATGGTAACAAGATACCGTTCCTCATTCGAGACGCCCCAAATTATGGCCTCGGTGAAAAATCGTTGAATAATGGAGGCAAAAAATGGTTAAGCTACATGAGATGATATTGAGGGATGCGCACCAATCTATGCTTGCTACAAGAATGAGAACGGAAGATATGTTACCTATCGCAGAAAAATTAGATCAGGTGGGATTTTTTTCTATGGAGGTCTGGGGTGGTGCAACATTTGACGTTTCCATTAGATATTTGAATCAGGATCCTTGGGATCGCATAAGGCAACTTAAAGCGGCAATGCCAAACACCCCAATGCAAATGTTAGAGCGCGCTATGAATATTGTTGCGTATTGGAATTTTCCGGATGATATTGTTAAAAAATTTGTTTATCTTGCAAAGAAAAATGGAGTCGACTACTTCAGAATTTTTGATGCGTTAAACGATATCCGCAATATGAAAACACCTATGGATGCCGTTAAAGAAAATGGAGGGCACGTTCAAGCATGTTTGAGTTACACAATATCTCCGGTTCATACGGTTGATTATTTTGTTACTAGATTTGAGAAACTATCGAAAATGGGTGCAGATTCACTATGTATCAAAGATATGGCAGGGATGATATCTCCTCAGCGCGCATACGATATTGTTAAAGGTTGCAAAGATGCCGGAATTAAACTTGAAATAGACCTTCATTCACACAGTACTAGTGGAATGACTGGTATGGCCTATCAGAGGGCCGTTGAAGCAGGAATTGACGTTTTAGATACAGCAATGTCCCCCATATCTGGAGGCACTGCTGCAATGCCAACAGAAAGTGTTGTTGCTGCACTAAAAGGGACGGAGTGGGATACTGGTTATGATTTAAAGCTCCTTATTGAAATCAGAAAATATTTCCTTGAAATCTGGGAAAAATATAGGCATCTGCATAGGTTTAATGCACTAAAGGTCGACCCTAGTGTTACATTACACCAGGTTCCTGGAGGGATGCTTTCGAATCTCATTTTCCAGTTGGAAGAACAAGGAGCTAGCGGAAAGTACCGAGAGATTCTTGACGAAACTGCAAGAGTGAGAAAAGAGCTTGGGTATCCTCCACTTGTGACGCCCAGTAGCCAGGTTGTTGGTGTTCAGGCAGTTATGAATGTTCTTCATGGTCGCTATAAGGTTATTACAAAGGAAACTAAAGATTATTGTAGAGGAATGTATGGTAAACCTCCGGCACCAATCAAACCTGAAATTATGAAGAAAGTACTTGGGGCAAAATGGAAGAATGAAGTTATTGATTGCAGACCATCTGATCTTCTGAAGCCCATGTGGGACAAACGTAAATCGGAGCTTAAAGAGCATGATGTTGAAATTACAGATGAGAATATCATGACATATGCTTTATACCCTCAAGTAGGACTTAAATTCCTTGAGGGAAAGGCAAAAGCAGAGTTCACCTCTGATGAATTGCCACTTCCAATTGATCATAAGTTGACACGTGGGATGGTCAAACAGTCTTTCCCGGAAGTTAAGAATATTTGGATTGAAACTGAGCCTCCAGAAAACAGGTCTGGTCCAGCACAGATACCAACAGAGTTCGAAGTGGAAGTTGATGGGGAACCTTTTGAAGTAAAAGTTAATCCTGTAGGTGGTTTCCTTGTTGCTGGATCGGGTGGAGGAGCACAAGAGGTGCCAAAAGATGTAGAGGGTGGCATTAAATCAAATATGCAAGGTACTATACTTTCGATTAAAGTCAAAAAAGGCGATAAGGTAGAAGAGGGTACCGTCATTGCAACAATTGAAGCAATGAAAATGGAGCAGGAGATTAAATCAGAAGTTGTTGGAGAGGTTAAAGACATCTTCATCAATGAAGGTGACTCTGTATCTAGTGGAGACATCCTAGTACAAGTTCTGTAATATATTTAAGCTAATGGGTGATGAAATCATGCTTAATAAGGTACTGATTGCAAACCGTGGAGAAATTGCAGTACGCATTATGCGGGCATGCAAAGAGTTGGGGATAGCAACGGTCGCTGTTTTTTCAGACGCTGATAAAAATGCTCTCTTTGTAAGATATGCAGATGAAAAATATAATATTGGGCCAGGTCCTGCTAGTCAGAGTTATCTTAAGAAAGATAAGATAATTGATGTTGCATTGAAAGCAAAGGCCGAAGGCATACATCCTGGATATGGATTCATGGCCGAAAATGCCGATTTTGCCAGGATGTGTCATAAAAACGGTATTGAGTTTATTGGGCCTTCTGTTCCTGCCATGGAACTCATGTGTTCAAAAATTGATTCTAAAAAATCTATGATTGAAGCAGGAGTTCATGTTGTACCTGGAGTGACTGAAGCAATATCAGATCATGAGGAAGCAAAAGACATTGCACATGATGTTGGCTATCCTGTGATGCTTAAAGCTTCTGCTGGTGGCGGGGGAATTGGCATTCAAAAGGTTGATGATGAGAAACAGATGGAAAAGGCGCTTGTCTCTGTGCGTCATCTTGCAAAGAGTTCATTTGGTGATGATGCTGTTTTTATTGAGAAGTTTATAGATGATCCTCGTCATATAGAATATCAAATTATTGGAGACAAAAAAGGAAACATCATTCACTGTTATGAACGTGAATGCAGTATACAGAGACGTAATCAAAAACTTATAGAGGAAACGCCATCCTGTGCCCTAACGCCTGAGTTACGTGAGGAAATCGGAAAGCAGGCCGTGCTTGCAGCAAAGACTGCAGGATATTACAATGCCGGTACATGTGAATTTATGTTTAGAGATGGGGAATACTATTTCCTTGAGATGAATACGAGGTTGCAGGTCGAACATCCAATCACCGAGGCCACTACTGGTGTTGATCTTGCCCGTGAACAACTGCGTGTTGCTTCAGGACTTGAACTTGAGTATGGTCAAGATGACATACAGCCGCGAGGCCATGCTATTGAATGTCGTATAAATGCTGAAGATCCGCTTAATAATTTTATGCCAGCGCCTAGTAAGATTGTTAGATATGCTGAGCCAAGCGGTCCAGGAATTAGGATAGATTCAGGTGTATATCAAGGATTTACCATTCCTCCATTTTATGATTCCATGATTGCCAAACTTATCATATGGGCAGAAGATAGGCCACGAGCAATCGAACGAACTAAAAGAGCATTATGGGAATTTCAAATCGGCGGTGTGAGGCACAATATTCCATTCCATCAGGTAGTAATGAATAATCCACAATTTATCTCGGGAGAGTATACTACAAGTTTTATTCCCAGATACAAGATCCTTGATCAGGTTGTAGAATATGTAAAAGAAACAAAAGCACAATCTTCTACTCCACGAACTGCAGCGGCTATGGCTGCAGTTCAAGCAGTAATTATGGCGGCAAATGATTCAAGACAGGGGAAATAATGATAAGTATTTCATCTGTTTGCGTATCTGTTCTCTAGATCTGGTCATCTATTATAAAATCAAAATTACCTTTTCCTACTTTTTCTTCAAGCTGTTCGACTATTGGACTTGTATTATCGTGCGGGCCTAAATCTAGAATGTTTTTCCATCTTTACCAAATTCTACTGGCGTGTTTTCCTCAATTTCATTTTGTTTTTAAATAACGTATTTCGATAGATTAATGGTTCTTAGAAAATAGAAAAAAGAAGCCTTATTTTTTCCGTATAAGGTCAAGTGAAGAAAGCTCCTTTGATAGTTTATCTACTGCTATTGACACATCTTCTGTTTTTCTAGCACCTGCGCAAACGATTTTTCCAGAGCCAAATATGAGCATTGCTACCTTCGGCTCTTTTATTCGATAGACAAGGCCTGGGAACTGCTCAGGTTCGTATTCTATGTTTTCTAAACCTAGCCCCATTGCTACCTCATTTAGATTAAGTTCAGTTTCTAAATCAGATATAGCTACGATGTTTTGTATAACAATTGCAAGATCTTTATTCTTATATACATCTATGCCCATTTTCCTTAATTTATCTGCAATTATATCAATAGTCTTACGTACGTCCTCAATATTTTTCGCTCCAGTACAATTGGCTTTTCCGCTCCTAAAAAGAAGTGTAGCAGTCTTCGGGCTGCTTAATCTGTATACCAATCCAGGGAACTGCTCAGGTTCGTATTCTGCCTCTTCTAACGATTGCGCTATGGCATCCAAATCCAATTTATCTGCGAAGGAGGTAGACGCTACAATATTTTCTACTTTTATTTCTGGCACATTATTTCCTCCATTTTTTATAAAACTTCCATAGATGAAAGTTTATCCTCGATTGTATTTATTGATGTAGTCACATCCTCTAATTTCTTTGCTCCAGTGCATACGATTTTCCCAGATTCAAAAAGAATCAGCGTCGTATCAATACCATCTATTTTATAGACCAATCCTGGGAATTGATCTGGAGCATATTCTACATTTTCCAATACTGTGCTATTGGCTATAGATGTTAGATTCAAATCCCTTCCAATATTTGAAGAAGCGACGATGTTTTGGATTTTTGTCTCTGGTTCTTCTACGATAGAAACTCCATAGTCTTGAATCCTGCTTGTTACCTTATTCATTATGTTCTCAGCATCCTCTATATTTTTGGCACCGCTGCAAACCGCCTTTCCACTTGGAAAAAGCAGAGCAACAGCCTTGGGTTCACTGAAATGCAAAACTAGGCCTAGAAATTCACCTGGATCATATTTTGAATCTTGTATTTTTTCGGCCAATTGTTGTATGTCCAACTCGGCGGCTAGCTGAATAGTAGAAACAACATTTTCAATGATAATGTCTGTCATAACAACACTGACCTTCCCTTCTTGGAGTATATAAAGGTTTTTTATAAAGATTTCGTCTCAAAACAGTTTTTTACCATACCCTGTCTATGTCTAGGTCACTATCATTTTTCTTGGGCTTTCTTTTTTTCTTTTCAACATTAATCGCATCAAGAATCCCTCGAAATTCATCAGTGCGATATTCAATACGTTTCTCGCAACTGGCTACGGCTAGTTCTCCTCTTGTCTTTTCTACAATTCCTCTGACCATATCTTGCTTTCTCTTTATTGGAATCAAACCAGATGGATAATCAAACCGCATGATCGCATCATAGATTTCTTCCATAAGTTTGAGGTAGTCATTTGCTTTTGCTGATTTGCCAACAAGAATAGAGTCCAAGGCTTTTCGTCTAAGTTCTCCCACTACATCACATAGCCCCTTCAAATACGCGCTATATGTGGTTTGTATTTTATCTGGATCAGGTAGCTCTTTGTCCTGCATTATGTTGTAGAGGCAATGCGCTTCTACAAGCTCTTGTGCAGCATTTTCAACAAAACCTGCGTGGTATAGTTCAGAATGGTTCACAGTTAGATCATATAGTTCTGCTAATTTGGCAGATGCCTTCTTTATATGCTGTTCAGAGGCGTCCATTGAATCCTGATGAATATATTGAATTGCCTTCCTACATCCTATAATTATTTCCCTCGAGGATCTAAGTGCTTTCTCTCTAATCCTGTCCTTGTCATCAATGTTTTTCTCGATTTTATCTACGATTTTGCCCAAATTCTTCATTGTATGTTCGAAACACTCCCCATAGTTATATTTTTCCCCTTACATCAATTTTTTATTCACCCAGAAATCCGGCGTTTCATCGTTTAGAACTTTAATAATCTGTTCTGCGCAAACAGTCCCTGCTCGTATTTGCCCTTCCTTTGTATTTGCGCCTAGATGCGGTGTTAAAACCACGTTATCAAGTGTAAGAAGTGGGCTGCCCTTCGGCGGTTCATTTTCAAAAACGTCCATTCCCGCCCCTGCGATAGTTCCATTTTTCAATGCATCATAAAGTGCTTTTTCATCCACAGTTCCACCTCTGGCACAGTTAATGAGATATGCAGACGGTTTCATCTTTGAAAGCATTTCTTCATTGACAATATAATGCGTTTGTGGAATATGCGGAAGGTGAAGTGAAATAAAATCTGCATTTTTTATGACATCTTCAAGATCATCTTTCTTTTTTATACCGTCCTTTTTCATGTCTTCCATTGAAATAAATGGGTCATACCCAATAACATTCATATTGAACATCTGAGCATATTTGGCAGTGAGTTTTCCTATGTTACCACAACCTATTAGGCCGAGCGTCTTCCCATAAAGTTCGTTTCCTTTCAGTTGTTTTTTTGCCCATTCTCCCTTTTTCATTGTAGCGTCTGCTTTGGTTATGTGCCTTGACAGAGATAGCATGTGGGCAATGGTAAGCTCTGCAACGCTGGCAGTTGCCCCTGTTGGGGCATTGACGACCTTTATGCCGTTTTTGGCTGCAGTTTCTAGATCAACATTGTCAACGCCAATGCCTGCCCTACCGATTACTTTCAAACTTCCTTTCGCTCCAGCGTTCACAACATCTGCTATAGCCTTTGTTCTCCCTCTGAACATCAACGCATCATATTTTGAAATCTCCAAAAGAAGTTTATCTGCATCCATTTCATCAAAAGTAACATCATGACCTGCGTCTTTCAAAAGCTCTATTGCCTCCTCTGCCATTTTATCTGTGATAAGTATTTTCATAAGCAACCCTCACTGTGGGTATATGCAACCATATAAAAATGTTTTATGCTAGGCGTCCCATACGAAAGTCAATCCCAAGATAATCTGATTCTTCACCTAGTTCCTCTTCGATTCTCATCAATTGGTTGTATTTTGCATTTCTGTCGCTTCTGGCCGGTGCACCTGTTTTTATCTGCCCTGCACTTGTTCCGACAACAAAATCTGCAATAAAACTGTCTTCTGTCTCCCCGCTTCTATGACTTACTACCGCGGTCCAACCTTTATCATGTGCCATTTTTATTGCGTTTAATGTTTCAGTGAACGTACCAATCTGATTAAGTTTGATAAGAACGGAATTTGCTGCGTTTAGTTCGATGCCTTTCTGTATTCTTTTTGTGTTTGTGACAAATAGATCATCTCCTACGATTTGAATTTTTGTTCCAAGTTTTTTAACCATTTCAACCCATGAATCCCAGTCATCCTCTGCATGACCGTCTTCGATACTTACTATTGGGTATGTATCACAAAGATCCACATAGAAATCAACCAATTCTCCTCCAGAGTACGATTTTTTACCAATCTTGTATGTTCCTTTATAGAAAAACTCACTTGAAGCAGGATCCAATGCTATTTTCATCATGCCATCGTATCCAGCGTTTTCTACTGCTTTAAGCATCAAATCTAATCTCTCATTTACACTGGTTAGCTGTGTAGGTGCAAAACCACCTTCATCTCCGATAAGCGTTCCTCCAGCACCAAATTTTTTCTTTAGAAGTTTGGCAAGATGATGATATGTTTCAGAAACCATCCTGATGCCTTCGGTAAAATCTTTTGCACCTGTGGGCATAAGCATATGTTCCTGTATCGAATTTTCTTGACCTGCATGTTTGCCACCGTTAATTACATTACACATGGGAACAGGCATTGTGTGAGGCAAGACGCCGAACATCTCTCCGATATATGAATACAAAGAGAGATTTTTATCAGCAGCTCCTGCTTTAACCACTGCCATGGAAATGGGAAGTATTGCATTAGCACCAAAATTGTCCTTGTTTTCGGTACCATCTAATTTCAACATAATGTTGTCAATTGTTTCCTGATAATGACAATCCAATCCAATAAGCTTGGGTGCTATTTTTTTATTTACATTTTCAACAGCATTTAAAGTCCCTTTTCCAAGATATCTTGTTTTGTCTCCATCTCTAAGTTCTAAAGCTTCATGTTGCCCTGCACTTGCTCCACTGGGGGTCATGGCTCTAAAAATCCCCTTTTCAGTTACTACGTCCACCTCAACTGTTGGGTTTCCTCTGGAATCTAAGACTTCCCTTGCCTTTATCTTGGTGATTTCAGTCATATTCTATTTCCTCGATTCTAATCCATAATATGTTATTGTGTAATAAAACTGTTCATCTCTCTGCGTGCAAAGGCATAAACTCACCATTTCACGTCTTTACAATAGTCTAATGTTCACACTACTTTTAACCATTGCAGCAAAAATCCACTTGATTTTGTAATAGGCACAACTCCAGCGAATATACATGCGTGTAGAATCAAAGAACTAGCTGTAACGAGTATAAGACTACCTCACAGGATTATTCGCTCTCATTTTATGTTCTTTGAGGTGTTTTTATGGACAAATGGAAGATAGATTTGTTTACTTTCTAAAACGAACTCACACTCCCTCTAAACAGTTATGTATCTTTTGAAATGCAGAGCGATTGTTCTCCTGCAACAAGTTTGTAATTCCATTACTAGGCTCAAAAACTGCCGATTCATGTTCCTCTTTGATTCTATGGACTTGTTGCGGAAAAATGTTCATTTCATCATAACATAAAAATGCCTGCGAGTTATCCTTCTCCATCATATTCTCTAGTTGTGTTCTCAGTTGAGGCAAAAAACTATGCTTTTGAAATTTTGAAAAGATTATTGAAAAGTGAAATCGGTGAAGAGGTTAAAATTGATTTTTTAGGTGTAAAAGACATTTATAAAAGAGTGAAATAAATAATCTTTTTCTGAATAAATAGGTTATAAATTTATATGTTTAAGCGAGGTAATAGAATGATATGTCTAAAGTGTGGTGGTGATACTTTTATTAAAGTTGAAGATGGTTTAAAATGTGTACATTGTGGGTATGTTTTAGCTTAGTACTAAGAAAAACAGGATTGACAAGCATCAAATCCTCAGCTAATTACATTATATAGGAATATTAGATGTTCATTTTATGACACGAGGACAATTCAATATGAACGATAAACATAGGATTCTTTCTATCGTAAGTCTTTTCCACGGCTTTAATGATGGTACACTTGCGGTGGTTCCTTTACTATTCCCTATATTCAAAACCTTGTTTAATTTATCTTATACACAGATTGGATTGATAACTGGCGGTGGTCTTGCTATATCCCTATTTACTGAAGTTGCAGTTGGGAGAGCATCCGATAACAACAATAGTAGAACATTACTCATTTCGGGGGTGTTTTTATTGAGCGGGTCAATGTTCATACTCTCTTTCTCACAAAATTTTATTACATTATTATTGTTTGTATTTTTACTCAAATTTTCAGCAGGTTTTTTCCATCCAACTGGTATAGGATTAATATCTAGAACATTCAAAAAAGATAGACTTGATTGGTCGATGGGGATACAAAGTGCATTTGGTGATTTTGGGGCATTTATAGCTATATTAACAACACTTTACATTGCGGTAAGTTTTGGGTGGACTACCCCTATTTATATCTGGTCAATAGCAGGATTAGGATGTTTATTCATTGGCATATATCTAACTAGACATACTCCAAAAAAGTATCTGATAAGTGAATTATCAAAAAATAAAAAGCAAACTGCCTCTGAAGCAATTGCTGAATGGGTTCATATAATTAAACGTTTTAGATTTCTAATCCCTCTTTTTATCGTTAGTGGCACAAGTTGGGGAGTGACCATTAGCTATTTACCCTTGTTCTTGGATGAAAAAACAACTCTTGCATTATCCTCTATTGGAATAATTATATCACTATGGGTTGGAATAGGTACTATTGCGTGTCTTTTTTATGGAAAAATTCAATCACACCTAAGACGTAAAACTATTGTCATCTTGTCTTATCTTACAATAGGATTGATGGGACTTTTACTTACAATTTCTACATCCCTTCCAATAATCATAATTATCGTGATTCTTTTAGGTCTGTCAACCTTTTTGAGTTTTCCTGCATTATTTTCTTTTGTTTCAGAAGCTACTCACGAAACCGTTGAAGGAAAAACCTTTGGATATATTTTTACCATTCAATTGGGATTTTGCACAGTTTTTCTATTTCTAAGTGGTGTATTATCAGATATTTTTGGTATTTGGATACCCTTCGCATTATTGGGAATTATCGGTATATTTGTTACTATAATGCTATTTTCAAACCGTAAATTTTCATATGTTTATAATTGAAAAATACTAGTAATCATCGTATTTTGTTGAAATAATTTCAGTTTGATTGTAATATAGTTCTTTATAGATAAAAACCCAACGTTTTCTTCATCGGATTTAAGAGTATATTTAATCTCCCTTTCTTTCCACGACAATTGTACAGTTGGTTGCTATAGCGCCGATAACACCAAGGGCAGCGAGCCATGGAGCTATAATGGTGCCGATCACTCCAATTGTAACAGGTATTTCAAAAAGCAGTTTTCCTTTTTCGTCTTTGATAATTATCCTTCTGACATTTCCCTCATGGATTAACTTCTTTACCGTTTTTACAAGATCATCTGATGGTACTTTGAACTCTTCTTTTCTAAATTCTTTTACTGACGCTCCACACGATGAGCAGTAGTTTGCATTTGAGGGTAATTTCGCTCCGCACTTCTTACAATAAACCATTCTCCTTACCTCAAGTATTGTTATGTTTATTCGCTATAATAATTAGAGGGTTTCTATCCTGCAGTAACTTAACAGACTGTCATCCTTTATACTGTCCTTAAAAGCTGGGAATCATCCAGCATTCCTTTACATCGGGAGCATTTTTTCATGGGATTGCACGTTTAGCATTACCAACTTTGGTTTTGAATATCTTTTTGGCATTCCAATAGCAAAGTAGAGCAGATATATCAAAAACTGATTTATTTTATAAAAAAACTTATATACTTAGTACTCAGTTGAGATTTCTTGGAGAATGGGGGAAAGCGATCTTTTTAAAATCCATCTTTCCTCACCACCATCCTTCTCCCCATTCTCTCGCAATGTCAACCAAATCTTGGCAATATTAATCTAAACATAGTATATTTTTAGCTCTTTTATAACTTTTTAATTTCCAACAAAGAATACTGATGTATCGCAGTTCAATGTGTCCTTTTTCTGTTTTGAATATATATTGGCAAAAATGTTACAATATTTATCATTATCGAAAGATTTATGTTGTGCTGATACATATCATACTATAGGGAAAAATAAAATTGAAAAAAGAATTTGCCATTTCTGCAATTGTATTATTGTTACTGTTAAGTAATACTTGTTTATCTGGGAATGCCACCTACGTTAAAGAAACCTTAACAAAATGTGATGTTACAATACAGGGAGGCATCGGGCTAACAATAATTATAATATGTGAAGGAGAAATGGATCATAGCCTTAATTGGAGTGTTAATTTAGATGGGTTTTTTATCTTTGTAATTTGGTTGAGCACTACCTATGAAACGTTACCTGATGGAAGAACAGAAATTATGGCAAGGATCCTCCCAATCGGTTTTATGTCGCTCCATGTTCAAGTTCTTATAGATGGTGAAGTTGTTGAAGAGGCAGAGGGGCAAATGATTGGTTTTTTTTGTTTCTTAGGCGAATTTATGCAAAAACAATAACCGGAATATGGCTGTTTTCCACAGGTTTATATACCATGTCTTGCGCTTTCAATTGATGGTAACAAAAAAACTAGAAGCTGGTAAAGATGATATTCATTTCAAATTTTTAAATATTGTAATATAACCACTAGCGATTGTTTTCCAGCTATATTCTTTTTCCAAGGTAGGGTATCTTTCCACTAATTTCTTACGTTCCCCTTCATGGGTAAGAAGATAAACTATTTTGTCCGCTATGGATTTAGAATCTTTTGGTTTGGATGTTATTACCATGCCTTGTTTTTCTAATTTTCTAATAAAAGAACCTAACTGGCTGATGATAACAGGTCGTTTCATGCCTATTGCCGTAAACATTGTGCCACTCTGACTGATCCCCACATATGGATAAACGACAACATCAGCAGCTTTGTAGAAGGATTCAAACAGAATATAATCTTTTACATAGTTACCGAATAAAAGAAATTTGTCCTCTAAACCTAGTTTTTGTATCTCATTTTGATATTGTAATGGTTTTTCTGCTAACTCCAGAGAGCCAGCTGCAATAAATAATGTCTCAGGTATTTTCTTCAATACATATGGCGCAGATCGAATCAAATATAACAACCCTTTGTAATCCCTTATAAAACCAAAAAATAGGACTACACGTGTCGTATCACCTATTTGAATAGAAAGATGTTTACTTACAATAGCTCGTGCTTTTCTATCATCAACCTTGTTTTTATTTATTGCATGATAGTGTCCATGAGGAATAACACTAATAGGAAGGGAGATCCCTGCATTTCTAAGATCAGATAAGGCATCCTCAGTCAAGACGACGATATGATCTGCATAGACATATGCATCAGTGAAGAGTTGTAAGTCACCCTCCTCAATTATCTGAGGATATGCCTCATGGACTGTTAACACAATAGGTATGTTCTTCTTATTCAATATTTTTGAGTAATCCTTTAAAAACCAGGTTATCTGCCTTCCCGCCCACATGACAAAATATACACAATCAGGTTTTATCTTATCTGTGAGTTTATCCAGATCTTCTAAAGATTTCTTATTATTATATTCAATGATATGATGCGGTCTTTCAGGATCTATTACCTCTAAAATAAAATCATCAGTAACACTGGTGAATGGTTTGGTGTCATCTTCTTTTCGTTTCCTTTTGAATGTTACTATTGTTATATCAGCTAATTTATCGAGCTCTTCTATTAGACATCTACTCCAATGGCCAATGCCTCCCCGTAATGGGGTAATATACAAAATCTTCGTTTTACTCATTTTGCTCCTTCAAATAGTATTAATAACAAAATGAAACTCGTATTATAACTTATGTTTTTCTTAGATTAGATTCATGGGTTATCTTGATTTTTAACATCTTTTTACCCTCCTCAAACACATGGGGTTAGTTTTTTGCCTTCGGCTGTACCGATTTGCTGATAAAACTATCAGGGCTACTTGCAAGAATGGATTAATCGATGTTATTTGGAAATTTCCGAACAATTTAGAAATCTTTAAGTTGCAATAGAAGTATTTGGTCGCATGAATAACAAAATTGGTTTTTGCATTACTCTTTCACTAGTGTTTTTACTAAATTTCCCTTTAGTTTCTAGTGATGGTGGTATAATAGGTCCTCCTCAAATCTATATACAAGAGAAGGCCCAGAATGCTATTGTTGCATGGAATGGAACAGAAGAAATACTCATTCTTTCTGTAGATATTCAAAGCTCAGAGTCTGCAAAAGTGCTTCGAGTCATTCCGTTACCTTCAAATCCCATAGAGGTCAAAGAGGGAAGTTTCGAATCTTTTACAAAGCTTCAGGAAATCATAAATGAAAAGTTGACGGAAATCTGGAATCACTCTAAAGGGGATGGTTTGGATTACGAGCAGGGTGGGAATTCTTTGGAAAATGTAGAGATAACCTTCCAAGATACAATCGGCGCTCACAATATTACCATAGTCAAAATTATTGATGTAACAAACTTTAGTAACTGGGCAACAAACTTTGCTACATCGGCAGGACTTGTAGATATAACTTTTTCATCAAAATTCCAAATTATGGTGGAGGAATATCTTAAAGATAATATCTCTTTCTTTGTCTTTGATATTATTGATGCAGCCGAGGATGAGCACAGTATTAATCCTATTATCTATAGGTTTAAAACAGATTTTCTTTTTTACCCTCTTAAGATAACTGCTGCATCTGATGTGGGAGAGACATATGCACGGGTGAATGTTTTCTGCATTGCTAAAGAATTGATCAAAGAGGAAGTATTTTCTGATATTTCGTTTTACTCAAATCTAGACTATTACTGGTATGACGATGTGGCATATGACATTAATTTAACCGAAGAAGAACTAACTGAGATAAGCCCGGATATATACAATCTTTTTAAAGACGATCCAATCCTAATGGATTACTATTATTATGGAAAATATTCTGAAATAGGGGGTGACATTGTTGCATTTGAAGGAGATTTTTCGTATCCTGATTTTGAGATTACCACGGAAGATGAGGTTTTCATAGAGCGTGGTACAAAAAACGTGGTAAATCTAACGGTGAGAAACACAGGTAACACCCAACTTCGTGGCAGATTGGATATAGAAAATGGAATTGACTGGCTGCAGCATACTTGGTTTTCTATAGAGCCATCATGGTATGTAACTATAGATGAGGGGGACGAAACCACGTTTGAATTCCTCTTTGATATCCCTAGTAATATTCCTCTAGGGGATTATGGTTTAACCTATGTCCTAAGATCATCGAATTATAATTTAGAAAAGCAAAAAAACATAACCTTGACAATCTATGAAAAAACAGAGGGTGGGGCAGGGTTATATCAGGAAATTGAAAATATAAAGACAAATATGAACTATCTATTATTCACTTCGGCACTCTGTTTATTTTTGATAGTTGTCCTTGCAGTTGCTATGATCATTGTAATCAAAAAGAAGTGAAAATTCCTGGTATTTGCAGTCTTCTGTACCTCTCCATGTTGTCATAGGACATGACACTTTGCTTAATGCCATGTCTGCCCTGATTTTGGCAATTTTGGGGAAAACACTTAATAACACAAATCAGTTTTTCCCATTGGTGTTGGAGGTAAAAATGCTATGATTGAGTACATAATACTAATAATTGTAATATTTTTGGTGCTGTTGCTATCATCGGCGATAAAAATAATGGCGGAATATCAAAGGATTGTTATATTTAGATTAGGTAGATTACTGGGTATAAAAGGTCCAGGTCTTGTTTTTGTAATACCGATAATAGATAATATAATAAAACTCGATTTAAGAACTCGTGTCATAGATGTTCCAAAACAAAGAGTAATCACTAAAGACAATGTCACAGTAGATGTTGATGCGGTAGTATACTTTAGGGTAACCGATCCGCAAAAGGCAGTTGTTGAGGTTCAAAGATATGAAGTAGCTACAAGTTTGCTGGCACAAACCACGCTGAGAGACCTATTGGGGAATCAGAGCCTTGACGAATTACTTTCAAAAAGGGAACAGCTCAACAAAAGCCTGCAAACAGTCTTAGATCAAGGTACAGATCCATGGGGCATAAAGGTATCCAATGTAACAATTAGAGATGTAGCCCTGCCTGAAGAAATGTTAAGAGCAATTGCAAAGCAAGCTGAAGCAGAACGAGAAAAAAGATCAAGAATAATTATAGCTGAAGGGGAATTCCAGGCATCAAAGAAAATGTCTGAAGCAGCAGAATTTTATCAAAAAACACCAGCTGCAATGAGACTTAGGGAACTGCAGACACTTTCAGAAATTGCAAGAGAGAAAAACCTAATAATAGTTCCAGGCGGCGAAATGGGAACTGTTGCGGGACTAGCAAAAGCAGTTAACAAGAAAGTAGTAGAATGAAGCTAAAAATCTCTCTTGTTTTACTCGCTTTTCTTTTTATTTTTTCTCCCTTTTCTTTTGTTGTAGATGCCCAGAATTCAAATGTACTGGTCGTGGAAATAACTGGCACTATTGATCAGTCTTCTGTTGAAATTTTAACCGAAAGCATGCAGCAGGCCAAGAACCAAAATTCTCAGGCAATTATTCTTCTGCTTGACACACCTGGGGGAGGACTACAACAAACGTTTGATATAGCAGATATGATACATAGCAGTCAGATTCCAATTATCGGGTATGTTTATCCCAGCGGATCTGCAGCATGGTCTGCTGGTACTTTTATTCTGATTAGTACACACATTGCAGTAATGTCAGACCATACAATAATTGGTTCTTGTCAACCGGTAGAAGTTGGTATTGAGGGGACTAAGGTAATTAATGATTCTAAGATAATTAATGCCCTTGTAGAATGGATTAAAGAACGGGCGAACATGTACGGTAGAAATGAAACTATTGCAGAAAATTTCATTAGGAAAAATCTCAATTTGAATGCTACCTTGGCATATGAATATGGTGCTGTAGAATTTGTCTCTTCTTCAATCGATCAACTACTAGATGATATTGATGGATCTAAAGTCACTGTATCTTCTGGAAATATAACGTTAAATACAAAAGATGCAGAAAAAATAATGTATTCTCCCTCACCAAAAATTCAAATTATGAAAATGATATCAAACCCGATTCTCACATCTCTTTTACTCATGCTTGGTATTTTTGCGCTGATTTTTGGCATATCATCACCCGGTTTTGGAGCGGAGGTCTTTGGTGTTATTGCTATCCTTCTTTCACTCGTTGGATCAGGTTTTGCAATATCCACGTTGAGCATAATCTTTATAATTATCGGGTGCCTACTGTTCATTATAGAAATATTTGTTACCCCTGGCTTTGGTGTTATAGGCATGGGTGGAATGATATGTTTGGTAATTGGGTCAATATTTCTAGTTCCAAGCTATCCAAATAGGGAATGGTTGATATCAATGGAGTATATGGAAACTGCAATAGTAATCTCGCTGGTAGTGATTGTACTTATTGCAATATTTTTTGTTTTTCTTTTGTATAAAGTATTGCAAATCAGAAATAAAAAGAGAGCAATTGGTGTTTTTATTGGAGAAAAAGCTAGAACAATCGATCGTATAACGCCTGGCGAACCAGGTTACATTCGCTTTAAAGGAGAATATTGGCAGGCTAGATCAGATACTATAATTGAGAAAAATACAAAAGTAGTCATTGTGGATAAGGATGAATCTGTTCTAATTGTACGACCTAAAGAATAGTGACCAAACATTAATCAACCCCCGTCTTTTTCCTGACCTGGTTTAAAATGGATAATGATATAAAAATTCAGTTCCTAGGCGGTAGCGGCGAAGTCGGCAGTTTGGCAATGGTACTAGAAACAGATGGCATACGATTACTCTTTGATTACGGGATGACCCCTAGTAAACCACCTGCTTTTCCTCTTCCAGCACCACCCGTTGATCGAGTGCTGCTTACTCATTCTCATCTTGATCATTCCGGGATGATACCCTCTCTTTGTTCGGATGCCGATCAAGAAATTATTTCAACAAAACTGACAGGTGAGGTTGCAAATTTGTTGCATAAAGATTCAATTAAAATAGCGAAAATGGAAGGCTATGCTCCTCCATATAACCTCTCAGACATAAGGCAAGCCAAACATAGTATTACTCCCGTGGAACCGTTACAAAAAGAAAACATAGGCGATGACCATGAAGTTCGATTTTATTCTGCAGGACACATTCCTGGTTCACTTATGTTTGAAATTGTTGGATCAAGAAAAGTTTTATTCACAGGGGATATAAATGTTAATGACACTCGACTTGTGAGGGGGACAAAACCAGTCCAATGTGATATTTTATGCATGGAGGGCACGTATGCGGGAAGAGAGCATCCAAAAAAGAGAGAAGAAATAGAAAAGGATTTTTTAGACAAGATTGAAGAAGTAGTGACTCGTGGTGGCGTGGTCGTGTTACCTGCTTTTGCTGTCTCCAGGTCCCAAGAACTTGCTCTTGTACTAGCAAATTCTGGGTATAATGTTTGGTATGATGGGATGGGTAGGAAAGTTTCTAAAATATTTTTGAAATATCCCAACCGTCTAAGATCAGTGCAAGATCTTAAAAAAGCACTAGATAGGTTAAATTTTGTCCACTCAAACCACGGTAGAAGCTTAGCTTCAAAAGCAGAGGTTATAATCACATCTAGTGGAATGATGGATGGAGGACCTGTGCTGAGTTATATGAACAAGTTGAAAAACGACCCAAAAAGCGCAGTTATACTTACAGGATATCAGGTTGAAGGTACAAACAGTAGATTGCTAGTAGAAAAAGGAAAATTAGATTTTTATGGTGTTGTTGAAGATGTTGAGTGCGAAGTACAATATTTTGACTTTTCTGGTCATGCTGGGCATAGTGAGCTTATTGAATTTGCGAAACAGTGTAATCCAGAAAAAATCGTGCTTATGCATAGCGGCAACAGAAAAGCTCTTGCAGATCCTCTAAAGAAGTTTGCAGAGATTTATACTCCAAATGATGGGGAAATATTAAAGTTGTAACGATTCGATAAGAGATAAAGCATATCGTTAATTTTATTGAAAATTAAAGTTGATGTAGCAAGACTGCTTAAGGGGGAAATGTAAAATGACAGAGATGACTCAGAAACAAAAATACAACCTTAAGAGGCAAATTGAGGAATTGAAAGAATGCAAAGGCAAGCATACCGAACTAATTTCGCTTTATGTCCCTTCAACTAAGCAGATATTCGATGTTACTTCCTATCTTAAAAATGAATTATCTGAATCCCAAAATATTAAATCGAAAACAACTCGAAAAAACGTTTTATCTGCCATTGAATCCATTCTAAGTAGATTAAAAATGTTTAAGCGACCTCCCGAAAATGGCGTCGTTTTCTTCGTTGGCCATAAGAGCATTGGCAGCGATCAGACGGAGATGGTTGCCTTTGTTATTGAACCACCCATGCCATTCAAGACATTCCTTTACCGTTGTGATTCCTTATTTTATGTAGACCCATTGGCCGAGATGCTGACCGAGAAGGATGTCTATGGTCTTTTGTTGATTGACAGAAGAGAATGCACCATTGGAATCTTGAGAGGGAGCCGGATAGACCTGCTTAAATATATGACCTCACAAGTTCCCGGTAAGCATGGCAAAGGGGGGCAATCACAGAGAAGATTCGAACGTCAAACTGAGATTGCAGCTCATGAGTGGTTTGTAAAATGTGGGGAAAAGGCAAGTGAAATATTCAATGCAGAGGATGAGATTAATGGTATTTTTGTTGGAGGTCCTGGCCCTACAAAGAAATATTTTGTTGAAGAAAAGTATCTCCATTATGTGATTCAGGATAAAATTGTAGAAGTCTTTGATACAGGGTATACAGATGAATTTGGGTTAAGGGAGCTTGTTTCTGTAGCATCAGAAACTATGTCTGACTTGGAAGTTGCCAAAGAGAAAAACGTTATGAAACGTTTTCTAAAAGAAATAACCAAAGGTAATAAAAGTCTCGCAATTTATGGTGAAGAACAAGTTAGGAAAGCATTGGAAATGGGTGCAGTTGATACATTGTTACTTTCAGAGAATCTCAGAAAATATCGGGTCACATTAAAATGCCCCACATGCGGTGATATAAAAAAAATTACCATCGCTGAGGCTGATTTAGAAGACTTTCACTCACCGGATTGCTCTAAATGTGAGACACCAACGCAGATGGAGATAGAAGAAAAGAGTGATATCATAGATGAACTTTCGGAGCTGGCGGAGAAAACAGGATGTGGCACCATTCTCATCTCGCAGAACAGCGAAGAGGGGGATTCTTTATATTCGGCTTTTAGTGGTATCGCAGGGATTTCGCGCTACCCGATTGATATATAATTAATCTCAAATAATGGATTAGTCGCAGAATCTGTGGAGTCTTGCTAGTAGATGTTGAACATATGTTTGTTCCTATAACTTTATCAAAGGCAAATCGCTAGACCGATGGTTATATAAATAAGGAAATATATTATTTAATTTGGTAATATACGATGGCATCGCGAGAGGATTTTAAGTCTTTCATACCTTCAAACAAGATTATACCTGAACTAACTATAAAGGCTGTTTTAGTTGGGGCGCTACTTGCTATTATTTTAGGTTCTGCAAATGCATATCTTGGTTTGTATGCTGGTATGACCGTTTCTGCTGTCATACCTGGAGCTGTTATGGCATTTGCACTTCTGAAGCCCTTCAAAGGGACAATTTTAGAGGTTAATATCGGTATGATGGGCGCTGCAGCAGGTGAAGCGCTTGCTGCAGGAGTTATATTTACAATCCCGGCTATTGTTCTGCTTGGAACTTGGTCTGAAATTCATTATCTTGAGACAACAATCATTGCTTTACTTGGGGGCATACTTGGTGTTTTATGGATGGTGCCTTTGAGAAGGGCTCTCATTATCAAAACAGATCTTCCATTCCCTGAGGGGGTAGCTGTTGCTGCTGTTCTTACTACGACTGTTGGCGGAGGTGAGGTAGTAAAATCAGACAAGGGAGGATCTGGAGTTAGCGGTGTCTGGCTTATTGTTGGCGCGCTTTCAGCAGCATTATTTAAATTTGGACAAGTCGCATTAAAAACATTTAGTGGCGCAATTCATGGCGTTATTGACATTGGCAAATTCAGCATTGGTGGTAGAGAAGAATCGGGTGTTTTTTATGGGGGAGTTGCATCATCGCCTGCACTTCTTGGTGTTGGGTGGATAATTGGCCCAAAAATAGCATCATTTATATTTGTAGGGGGGCTTCTTGGATGGGTTATTCTTGCACCTCTTATAGCACTTGCCACTGGTTTGCCATCGCCTGGAACGGAGTCTCAGATAACAGATGCCTTGGTATTGGGTGCCGGTAATTTTGAATCAGGTAAGATGATCTGGGGTTTTCATCAAATATGGGGCGAATACATACGGTATGTTGGTGTTGGTGCCATGGTTGTTGGTGGTCTTTATACCATATTTAAATTAAGAACCAATCTTAGCCAAGGAATAAAAGAGGCAATTGCAGGCATTACTGGCGGTCAGGTTAAGGCTAAAAAAAGAACAGATCAGGATCTTAATTTTAAATTTGTATTTCTTTTAATTGGCGTACTTACCATTCCGGTCTTCCTTCTTTATGGATGGGTATCAAGCCAATGGGTGATTTCTGGAGTTATGGCTGTTTTTGCCATACTGTTTGCCTTTGTTGCAAGTGCGATTGCAGGATACATGGCAGGTCTTTTGGGGTCTTCAAATAACCCAATATCTGGTGTAACTGTGTCTGTACTTCTTATTACCTCTTTGATTTTACTTGGATTCGGGCTTTCCGGAGACGTTGGCGCATATGGAGTTGCGATACTTATCGCGGCCGTTATTTGCTGCGCTGCAGCCATCTCTGGAGATGTTCTTCAATCACTGACATGTGGCCAGATGATTGGAGCAACGCCTAGAAACCAGCAAATTGCAGAAATAGTCGGAATACTTGCTGCAGCTCCAATTCTTGCACTTGTTGTATCGGCACTTGATAAGGCATATGGTATTGGAAGTACTAATCTTCCTGCACCCCAGGCTTTTCTAATGGCGGGTATTGTAAAGGGCGTACTTGGCGGGGGAATGGTATGGCCGTTTGTTCTTGCAGGAGCGGTACTTGCTTTTGTTCTCATACTCATTGATTTGCCCGTGCTTCCGGTTGCTATTGGTATATATCTTCCTTTCACCTTGGTTATACCAATATTCAGTGGAGGCATTATAAGGCACATAACAAATAAGCTCATTGAAAGGAAATATGGTTCTGCTGAAGAAGAGCAGATCAGTGAATGGGAGCTAGCAATCAAACAAACTGATGTAAAACCAAAAGAAAAGATTATAAGAACAGGACTTCTTCTCACTGCCGGGTTAATTGCAGGAGAAGCACTGATGGGAGTGATTGTGGCGTTCCTTATTATTGGGGGTATAGACCTTGCAATATTTGAGTATCCTCCGATGTGGCCCGGTCTGCTCGTATGGATGTTCATTGCGGTGCTCCTAGCATATATCCCGCTGAGGGACCTATTTGCTGATAAGGAATAAAGAAAAAAAGAAAAAGCGCCGACTGCCTACAGCTGAAGAATTTCTTCAGTACAGGCCGAGAAGATTAGATTTTGAATGGTCCACAAATGCAGAAGGACTTGTTGAAATGGAAGTACCAAAGTTTAAAAGTAACCTTGGCAAATCTTTTTGTAAATTAATTAAAAAAGAAAATATGTTTACTGCCAACATGGACCGACTTGGCTCTCTTGTGTGGAAAAATTGCAATGGGGAAAATACGGTAAAGCAAATCCTGGAAATAGTTAAAAAAGATTTTCCAGAAGAAAAGGATATAGATCAAAGACTCTTTTCATTTATTCAGCAGATTGGAAGTCTGAATTACATTGATTATTAAGACTATTCAAGGTGTGCTTTGTTTACTCTTAGGATGCCGCTATCTCTTTTCCATTCTTTGGATGTTTCATCTAAGACAAGTTTCCTTTTAAAGATTGGTCCATCTACAGTAAGTGTTTCAAATTCTCCTCCCTCTCCGGCTGCATTTATCGCGTATTTTTTTCTTAATTGTATGACGGCATCTATGGTTTTCCCATCAATTGTTTTTCCAAGCCATGTTTCATCAAATCCATAAGCAAACACGCCAACGATTATAATTTTGAAACCTGCGTTTATCTGTTCTCTCAGTATCAATTCTTGATTTTTATGCCAAATTGGAGTAAATGATTTTATCTCTAGTTCATGGCAGATTTTTTCAATTCTAGTTCTTTGGTATTCGGATGCAATGGCGCCACTTATTACACCATCTATGTTAAGATTCTTCAAGATTTCTTTTAGATCTTTGAGCTCCTCTTCTTTTTCACCTTTTGTTTGCCGTTTAACAAGAGGTATGCTAATTGCCTCTGCTAGTTTTTCTGTTAGATGAATATTAACTGAATGAAACATCCATGAATCTTGTTTTTTTGGGTGGACTGTTACCAAATGCGAGATGTCCCACCCCCATTGTTCGGCTATATATATGGCAAATACAGAGTCCTTTCCACCGGAAAATAGTGCTGCGACTTTCATCACATAGATATGACTTTAAATAAATAAACGTTTATCGTACAAACTTGCTTTAAATTTCGAATGTGTGTTCATGGGAGTTATAATATGAAAATAGGAGTAATAAGTGGACATAGAATATCTGGTCTTATCAAAAATTCAGAAAAAATAATGGTTGAGACAATTTTTGGTGATGTCCCAATTGAGTTGGCCAAGTTTGGAGAACATGAACTCTTTTTTATCAATAGGCATGGGGAAAAAGCCAACATTCCTCCACACAACATAAACTATCGTGCCAACATACAGGCGCTTTCGGCGAGTCATGTAGAAAACATATTTTCCGTGGGAACCGTTGGATCTATGAATGAAGCCATTCAACCTGGAGATTTTATCATACCTCATGATTTTATCGATTTTACAAAATCAAGACCTCTGACTTTTTTTGAAGACAGTAGAATTCATGTTGACATGACTGATCCATTTTGCCCGGCTTTGAGAAAATTACTTGTTGACAGTTGTAAGAAAATAGGAGGCATTGCTTTTCATGAAAAAGGAGCATACCTGTCTACAGAAGGACCCCGTTTGGAGACTGCATCAGAAATTAAATTATTCTCAAATTTTGCTGATATTGTGGGAATGACTTTGGTTCCTGAAATTGTTTTGGCAAGAGAAAAAGGCATTTGCTATGCATCACTTTGTGTTGTTTGCAATATGGCCACAGGGCTTCAAAATGAATTAACTGTCGATGAAATTTCGGAAATATATGCTGAGAAAGAACCTCTTGTTTTAGAAGTATTGCAATCAACCATAGAATCTATTAGCAATAAAGGAAATTGTAACTGTAAACATGATTTATCAAAGGCAACACTATGAAGAAATATGAACTTATTGAACATACGGCAGATGTCGGCATAAAAGCCTATGGCAAGAGCATCTCAGAAACGTTTGAAAATGCGGCTAAAGGCATGTTTGATATAATTACGGATTGTTCAGAAATTGATAATGTTGGGCAGTATGATATTAAATTGGATGCACCGGATTTAGAGCAATTATTGGTTGACTGGCTATCTGAACTATTGTTTTTAAACAGTGCAAAAAACCTAGTTTTTGGTTTTTTCAAGGTAGAACTTGATGGGAAGAATTCTTGCCTTTCAGCGCATGTGTTTGGTGATAAGTACAATATATCTAAACACAAAATAGGTGCTGAAATCAAAGCTGTAACGTATCATATGTTGGAGGTAAGAAATAAACGCCCATATCACGTCCAAGTTCTCTTTGATATATAGATTTTGATGGTGCTAAGTGGCGATATGCCATCAAAGTCATAGAGGCGATATATTGCATGTCTCTATACAAATTCTTTGAAAAATGATATCAATTTTGGGAAGAATTATGAGAAACACTTATAAGAATAAAATTAATATTTATAAATATTTATAATACTGGGGGAACTTACATAGGAATAGAAACATACAACAAGAATATGGTTTTTGCAATTCTTGTTTTGTTTATCGTAGCAAATGTTTCGCCTTCAACTATGGGTATGCTATCTGATGAATTTAATTCTGCGTCACTGAAAATTATAGAGAAAACTGGTGCAAGATTATACAAAAAATTCCGGGTTTTTGAGAAAGATATTCAAATTGACGAAAAGGAGATTTCTCATAAATGTTGAGATCACTTCGGTCAAGATTGTTGATTTATTTCATGTTGGCAAACCTTGTGGTGATAGTGTTCTTGCCGATGAACTCGATATCATATGAAATGCCCTGGTGGGATAATGATTGGTCATTCAGCCAAGAGATAAATATACCAATAGATACAAACACTGAAATTGCAAAATATCAACCAGTTGATATCGGAATTGAATTCGACAATACCTGTTGGGCAAAGAATATTACAGAACATTCAATACGAGTGTGTTGTTGGGATGGGGCCTCTTTCCACGAATTGGAATCTCAGATTTATAATTTAGAGCAAATTGATGAGAAATATATTACTGCATGTTGTCTTGTTTTTTTAATCCCTGAGTTTGCCAATGGAAAAGAAAGATACTTTGTTTATTATGACGACTCAGAAAAATCTTCACCTGATTACATGAATCATGTGGACATTGAAGAATCGTATTATAATTATGAACCAATACCGGGATATCCTCTTGAATCGCATTTTTATAAGGTAATCGATGATGATTGCATAACATATGCAGTTTCACAAGACGGACAGTTTATGGGTTATAATACAGGTCAGCATGTGACAAAAATGCTCGATGAAACTACAGAAGTTTTACCAAAAAATGGAGATTTATTTGCTGCGTTTGACTTTAAATATTGCTATGGAGAAGGTCTTTTTGGTTATAGTTCTACAAGTCAACGATTGGTTTCAAAGGAAATTCGTGTTGATGGTAATTTAATGTTGGAATTTGGAATTGTTAGCCGATCGAAATTTGATGATTTGCAAACCACTGCAACATACAAATATTATCACTGCCCCGCATCAAATACTAGAATACATACTCACGTAACACATGAAACACTAAAGGAGGTCAAAGTCTATTCAGAAGCGAATACAGATGGTACCTATGCTTCGTTACAAAGTGGCGGTGTAAAAAGCAATTCAATTGAAGATTTAAACATCGGTCAAATACTGCCATATATACATTTTTATAATGAACTGGGCAGTATAACAAAGTATTCTCTAGATTTGGATCCAGAATATATACCAGAGGATCCAGACATCAGAATTTTAAATGTTCAGGACGATGTTGATCTCGGTAAATATCCATGGATATCATTTGATGAAGGAGACGCTGGGCTCTCTCATTCTGTAATTTTTGATTCAAACAATGTTGTAGTATCAGGAACTGATGAGAGAGATGGACTTCAGCTCAATGCATTTGAAATGGACTACCCGCATCTTCCAGGACTTGAAAATAATATTGCAACAATTCAGATTTGCAGAAACTCTTATGAAATAGGTGATAGCCATGACCTTATAATACCAGAAGATTTTGTTGTTGAGTTTGATGCAGAGTTTTTCTCTTCAAAGACTAAGGGTTTTAATGTTCTCAATGAGGAAGCAGAAATCTTTCAAGAATTAGTAAAAATCAAACCACAGTCTGATGGAGATTTTACTGAAGCTTCCAATGAAACGGAAAAACATACATTATCAGTTTTAGTTCATTTTGCGCCTTCGGTTCCCATGGGTTCAAGTCTTTCTGCTTTACTTGGTAGAAATTTTTCTTACATCAGTGCTGAGCTCTATAAAAATGATGAATACATCTATTCTGGAAGCACTGTAAGGTTACCAATGAAAGCTATAGATGATTTTGGTGAACTAAATCTCATTAAAAAAATCGTTGCTACTTTTTCTTCTTTTGATTGGAAAAATATGTCTTTTTTCAAAAAGATAGATTTCCTTGGTTTAGAGCCAGGAAAATATGTTATAAAGATATACAAGGAAAATCCTCTGTTTGCACAAGAGCATCAGTACATTGCCTTTGCAACTGTTGATTTGAAAGAAGATGAAAAAATTCATATTTCATGTCGATCCCAGAGGAGTATGGGCGTTAATATCACTGATCAAAATGATAACGGAGTTGAAAATGCAGAGGTGTTATTACAAAAAGATAATTTTACTATAGCAAAAGATATCACTGATAAAAATGGGCAGGTTGAAATAAAAGCCCCTGGCACGTCAGAACCATATATGCTTAGAGTTTTATACAACGGATTCATTGTTTATGAAGAGCCTGTTAAATTAGGTGCTTTAGGACAACTTTTTTCATTGGAAAAATCAATCAGTATTGAACGATACAATTTTTATTTGGAAGTTTCAGATACCTGGCAACTATCTCCGGAAATAGAACTGAACCCTTTGATTGTTAATGAAGAAGATGAATCTATTGTGATTCATGCAGAAAAACTTTCAAACGGCATTTATCTCTTTACAAATGTCACTCCTGCTACCTATCAGCTCGTACTGAAATATAAATCATTTACTTTGGAAAAAACCGTAGAAATCACAGGCAATGAAGGGTTAAAACTTGAATTCCCAGCTGAATTTAATATTGATTTAAAAATTTTAGATTCCAGAGGGATTCCGTATGCCGGTGCAAAAATAACACTGACAAGAAGTGATAAAAAACTAGAACTTCAAAACGAAGAATCTGAAGCATCGGTTTCTATCCCACCTGGAGCCTACCATGTTAAAATCTACAACGAAGGCAATCTGGTTGGATCCAGAAACATCGATGTTTCTGGTGAAGGGAAATTTGATCTTATAACAAAGCATGAACCGCTTTTTCCAACACTAATGGTAGCGGTTAGCATTCTTCTGATTATACTTTCCTTAATTCTTTCATATGTAAAAAAAGAGAAGATGTATTTTCTAACAATGTTGCCAATTTCTCTTGTGATTATAGCTGTTGTTTCTTCATGGTGGACAATACATGGTTCTTTGCAACAATTGGAAACATCTACACATATGTTTATACTTCCGACAGAGCTTGTTACTATGACAGATACTCTCAATATAATTGCTGGGGAGCGAGCATTTCTACCAAATCTGTTTATAGATGCAATATATATAGTCCTCATTTTATCTGCGGTAGGCTGCATCCTGATAGCATCAAGCTGTTTTTTCAAAAAAACCAATAAAAAAAGATTGTATCTTCTTTCAATAACTTTTGCATCACTCGTTCTGATTGGGTCACTTGTAATTTTTACCGTTGGAATGAATACGTTATGTGAAAGTGGAGTAGGAAGTTTTATTGGTGAAGGAAATTTAGATATTAGTATAGCTGGGGAGAGTGATTCCGCATCTGTCTTGTGTACATGGGGGCCAGGCATTGGTTTCCATCTATATACAATTTTAGTAATACTTCTTTCAGTAAATGTCATTTACACTTTATCAAAATCAAAAAAAATATGGGGAATTAATCATGAAAAGAAAAAAGAAAAACATGAGAAAAAATAACCGGGGTATCCAACATCCATTGTTTGGCACATCTATAATAAATTGGATTAAACTTGTCACTAATAATGGCGGGGTAGATCCTAGTTTTTTCCCTCGAGCTATGTTTGTTACCATATCTGCACTACTTACTATGCCAGCACGATTTCTTTTTAAAATTGTATATGGTACTCGAATTGCTGATACTAAGATTAAATATCCGCCTGTTTTCATCATTGGTCACTGGAGAAGCGGAACGACATTTCTTCATGAACTTTTAAGTCACGATCCTCAATTTTGTTATGTTTCCATGTGGCATACTCTCCTTCCAAACAGTTTTCTTGTAATGGAGTCTACAAAAAAATTTATGGCACAGTTCCTTCCTACAACGCGGCCAATGGACAATATAGAAGTAGCTGTGGATGGCCCTTATGAAGAAGAGGCGGGGCTTGCTGTTCTTGGCCAGTGATCTTTTTTTCACTGCTTTCATTTTCCACGATATGCCAAAAGACAGTACAGCCAATCTATCCATTTTGAGGGGTTAACTGATGAGGATGTAGCTCAGTGGAAGAAAAATTATTTTGATTTAATGAAGGCTGTAACCTATTCTAACCATGGAAAGCGGCTTGTACTCAAAAATCCTCCCAACACTGCCCGTATTACGACATTGATGGAGCTCTTCCCAGATGCCCGTTTTATTCACATCTATCGAAATCCATACAAGGTGTATCTTTCAACAAAACGAATGCGTACAAAAGTGTTGGATAAATTGGCCCTGCAGCACACGACTGATGAGCAAATTGAAAACCATGTGATTGATAATTATATTCGGCTCATGAAAAGTTATTTTAAACAAAAAGATCAAATTCCTGATGGGCACCTTATTGAAATACGCTACGAGGATCTGGTGGCTGATCCAATGGGTCAAATACGGGAAGTGTATGCCAGGGCTTGGTCTACCAGGTTTAGAAGTGGCTAAACCTAAGATGCAACGCTACCTTGATGAAAAGGTGGGATACAAGAAAAATGTTTATAAGATAGACGATGCGATAATTCGTCGGATTAAAAAACACTGGGATTTTACGATAAAACGCGGGGGGTATGAACCGCCAAAGTGAAGATACGTTTTAAAAAAACGTAAAAAATCGTTGAGGAAGAGTACTTTTGAGGCAAAGTCATTTTGTAGTTTCAATGAACTCATATTTTTGTTTAAATAGTTGAAATGCTGTCTCCCGTCTAGATTCGTAGACCGGACGGTACTCTTGCCCTGATAAATGTCACTTTTTCCCTTCTCAAAACGTCCCGTCCGGTTTCTCCTCACACGAATGTTGACCCAGTACATCCGAATGCAAAAAAATGCCAAAGAGATTAGAATAATATTATTAATGATTTTTACATTTGGAGTTACTTGCTATGAGGTGGGATTATTTGAATATGCGTAGAAAATTGAGATATACAACATTAATTTGTTGTTTTTTACTGTTTCAGTTTTTTGTATGTTCTGCTTCTGCATCTGAAAGTGAATATTATGCGGATATTACTATTGACGTTGATTCTTCAGGTTTTGTAACAATTGAGGGTGCAACAGATTATCCTGATTTATTGACACAAAACTCTGAGAGCTATACTTCAAAAGATCAAAGTTATTGGATGTTAAATCTAACAATTGATGATACATTTGATTTTGTATATGATTTAACTCTGCCAATAAACTCTGAAATTAATTTTATTAAATCTTCTGGTCAGATTCGAATTCAGGATGAAAACAGTCTTTTGGAAATCAAAGGATATGGTTTAAATGAATCCTTATCAATTGTTGTTCAATATAATATAAAACTATCAGATGCCTCAGATAATGATCAAAATAATGTAGGTATTATTTTTATCGCTTTTGGGATTATCGGTTTAGTAATTGTGTTATTTGTTGCAATAAGGAATATAAAAGGTTCTAATAAAGGATTATTTAGAAATGATGATGCAATTGTAAATTATAAGGGATTGAGTGAACGACCGAGAGAAATCATGGAATTGTTAGTAAAAGAAAATAGGTCAATGACACAAACAGAAATTCAAAAAAAGCTTAACATGCCTAAATCTGCAGTATCTAGACATATTAGTTCATTGGAGTTAAAAAATCTTATTGAAAAAGAATCCATTGGAATGTCTAATCTCATTCGACTAAAAAAACAAGAATAAACCGGGTGTTGTCCCGGCTTGTTCCACCTTTTCCCGGTTAGATTATATATGTTGTTTCATCCAATATATCTATGTGAAGCCGACAAAAAAGATTGGTTTCAGAAACGTGATATGATATGAAAAAAATATGGAATATCTTAATGGTGCTTTTATTAGTGGCATCAGCAGTGTCATTGGTATCAGCAGAAGAAACAGAAGCAGATGATGACGTAGAAATCGATGAAGAAACAGAAACTGAAATTGAAGTAATGGATATTTCTGAAGGAGCAGAAGCTAGACTTTTACAACTTCAAATATCAATTAAAAAGAGTTTACTTAATGGATATTTAATAGTAGATTCTTTCAATGCTGTATATGGCGATGAAGTTGATACAACAGATCTTGAAAATATTTTATATGAGCTTGAAGCAGTCCTTGAAGATGTCCAAGCTGTAGATCCTTCAGATGAAAATGCAGCTCAATATTTTGTTGAATATAAACAAGATGCAATTGATATTGTAAAAAGTTGGCGTGAAACCGCAGGTGCTCTTAAACAATCATTAAAAGGAACCGATGAATGGGATTCATTTGTTGACCTTGTAAAAGAAGGGATAAAAGAAATACCAAATGATGAGGACGTAACTGCACTAAGAGAAGAATTCAAAGCAGTTGCTGATTTACATAACTCAAAAAGACTTCAGACAGTTGCAGAATATCTGGGTAAGGATCTTGATGAATTAATAACCCAAATAGAAAACGGTGAAATCACAAGAGCGGAAATAAACAAGCAATTAAAAGAAGTTGTTTCAGAAATGAGTCTTGAAGAAAAGAAAGAAGCATTCGGGAAATTAAAAGCTAAGAAACTCCAAATGCAAATCCGAGCAAGAAACTTTATCCGAGATGTCGAAGAAGGATATCGTCCAAGAAAAATGCAAAGAGATGTTGATCGTGTGCCAAATATAGAAAACATAAGAAACCGAAGACAAAACCAAGCATCATCCTAAAAACAACAAAGATCTGAATAAATTGGTGAAAAGATGGAAAATAGTAAACTCTTCATCCTAATCTTATTGGCTGTATCCGTAATACTTATTGGATGCGGCATATTTATTTCTTCAGAAAACACATCCGATGAAACTGTTAATGATGATGAATTATTAGATGAACTTGATGATTATTTCATTGATGGAGATGGTGAGATAGTCATTGGCGAGGTTGAAATACCTGATGATCTCACTGAAGATGATGTCTTAGATGAAATTAATGAGTATATATTGGATAGTGATGAGGATATAGATATCGGCAGCATGGATGATTTCATCGAATAATAAATGAAACGTTTCTCAATCTTTGTGAGAAACTATTCAATTTTTTTTCTCCTTATCAAAATCTTTTTATATCCTGTTTCTATCCTGATTTTCTCTTGTTTTTAAGCACTTTCGGAACTACTGTGACCTGGGTAAGTATTATATGTGGGCAGTTTAATAACAATCGTTAATATTTGGTGAAAATAATGGCAGACGGCAAGATTACAGAAAACATGAATATAAAGGAAATTATTGATAAATATCCAGAGACTATGGGCGTTTTTATCAAATACAATATGGGTTGTATCGGTTGTATCGCTGCATCATTTGAAAAAATAAAAGATATTGCTGGTGCTCATGGCGTTGATGTAAACTCTTTTGTTGAGGATCTTAACGCAGCCGTAAAAAATTAATGATGTTGTTATAGGGAACTTTTAGTCATGACAAGCTCCCCATGTTTTATTCCCTTCAATGATCTGATATTATCTGCAAGCTTCTGAATTTTACCAGTTTTTCCTTTTAGAACGAGAACTTCAAGGCAGTTATTATGATCAATGTGTATGTGTGTTGTTGACAGTATCTCTTTGGTATGATCATGCTGTAGATTGAGTAGTTTATTTGTAAGATTTCCTGTGTGATGATCGTATATCATTGTTAATGTACCTATTGATTCTGCATTGGGGTCTTTGTTTTCTTCCCTTATCAGGTCCCTTCGTACAAGATCTCGTATTGCTTCTGAGCGGTTAGTGTACCCCCTCTTTTTAATAATCTTGTCAAATTTTGTGAGAAGACCTGGTTCGATTGATACGCCAAATCTAGTTATTTTTTCCATGGTGACACGATGTTCACGTAATCGTGTCACGAATATAAATTTTTTGTTACCAAAATAGATATATATTCAATTCTCCTTCCAGGTGTTACGAAATTGGAAATATTATTACGGAAGGGAGGTAAAAAATGAAACACATACAAAAGCAAAAAAATATGTTACTTTCCATATTGGTGATGGTAGTATTGCCATCATGTTTTATGTTACAATCGCAGGCTGAAGAGAATACAACAACCATTGTTTGTACAAATTCCATACTTGCTGATTTCACATCAAATATTTTGACAGATAATGTAACAATAGAATATATCATGCCTGCTGGTGTTTGTCCAGCACATTTTGATACAAGTCCAAGCGACGTCTCTCTGATCGCATCAGCAGATATGATAATCTCATTAGGATGGGAACCCTGGTTAGAGTCGCTGTTGGCATCATCGGGAAATACTGATGTCAAACAAATTAAATGTTCCCAACCGGGAGAATGGAACATTCCATCAGGTGCAATAAAATACGTGGAAAAAATAGGAGATGAAATTTCCCTTTTACTTCCAGAATATAGTGATACTATTCAGGCAAATGCACAAGCATATCTCACAGAGATTAATGGTACTGCTGAATATCTTCAGAGCATAATCATAAGCAATGGTTCTGTTGGAAAGGAAGTCATCTGCATGCAATGGCAGAAGGATTTTGTTGAATGGTTGGATTTGAATGTTACTTATTCATATGCATCTCCAGAAAGCCTATCAGTTCAAGATGAACTAGATATTATCAATGCTGCATCCAGTGGAGACATTTGTGCGGTGATTGACAATTTACAGAGTGGAACTGATTTTGGCGCCAGAGTCGCATCAGAATCTGGAGCAAGTCACATTATTTTTACAAATTTTCCAGGTGCAATTCCAGGTACCGACACTTATTTGGAAATGATTGTCTATAACACAAATCAGCTTATGGAAGGTATTGAAGCTTATGAATACAAACAAGGTGGATTGCAAGAGCTTGAAAGCCAAATTTCAGAACTTGAAGTGCAACGAAACACATCTTTAGCAATTGCGGCAATGTTTGGGATTCTCACATGTGTTTTTGTCGTGATGTATAAGAAAAAATAAAAAGGGATAAAGAATGAATGAAACACTGAGAGAAATCAAACGATTTCATGGTCATATTGGCCCCTATGCAATAATTGGGTATAAAATGGGAGAACTTGCAAATAAAACGCTTGGCCCAGATCCATTCTCAAAGAGGGTAGTTGTTTGGACTGGTACAACGCCACCATTGTCGTGTATCATTGATGGACTACAGATGAGTTCAGGATGTACTTTGGGAAAAGGAAATATCCTGGTGCATCAGAAAGGTTCTCCAAAAGCACAGTTTACAAGCGATGATGGGAAAAAAATAGAAATAACATTAAAACCTAGCATTAAAGATGAGATTGATACCACGGTAACGGAAGAAAATATTGTTAGTTTTTCTGAGAAATTCTACCATAGAACCGATCAAGAACTGTTTGATATCTTACAATCTGTGTGAAAAGCACCATGAACATTATTGAACTTAAAAAAATTGAAACGATTTATGAAGGGGAGAAAATACCTGTTATTCGCGACATTAATCTAACAATTAAACCTGGAGAATTGATTGCAGTTATTGGACCAAATGGTGCAGGAAAAACAACACTTTTAGAAACAATTAATGGCCTTCTTGGATATACTGCAGGAAAAGGACTTGTTTTTGGAAAAGAAATTTCAAAGAATAAAACAGAAATTCGCAGGGAGATAGGGTATGTTATCCAGAATTTTGAGATGGATCCTCTAGCACCTTTTTTATGCAAAGACATTGTAATGTCCGGCAGAACTGGAAAAATAGGTATGTTTCGTTTCGCATCTAAAAAGGACTGGGAAGCAGTCTGGCACAGTATGGGTCTTGTTGGAATGATTGATTTTGCAAATAGACCTATAGGGAAATTATCTGGCGGAGAATTTCAAAAGATTCTATTGGCACGGGCACTTGCACAACAGCCAAGACTTTTGCTTTTGGATGAACCATTTTCAAATCTTGATTTTTCTGCACGAAAGCAAATAGAAATATTGCTGAATAGGATACATGAACAAAATCAGATGACCATCGTTATGGTTTCTCATGATCTCAGTTTTGTTCCGTCAAGATGTTCACGAATCATTGTTTTAGATAAAGGTGAAATTATTATGGATGGGGAGAAAGAGAAGATTTTGGCATCTGACACCATCGACACAATTTTTCATAAAAGAGGAGAGGGGCAATGATTGAACTACCTATTGTGTTACTCATCACTTCCATTCTTGGAGCGGTGCTTGCTGGTTTTGTCTGTTCTACCATGGGTGTCTTTGTTGTGAGGATGAATCTTTCCTCGATTGGATACTGTATGTCTCACGCTGCATTTGCCGGAGCTGCGTTTGGATTGATGATTTCGATTGATCCTTTGATAAGTGCTGTGATGTTTTCATTTGGTACGGCACTGATTCTTGGTCCACTCGCTGAAAAAGCACGGCTTGAGAGTAACGTCGTGATAGGTTTTCTTTTCTCTATTATGATTGCCCTGGCTTTTATATTTCTAAATTTCATCCCGGGCCAGGCTGCTAGCGGAGCTGCATTACGGATTCTGTGGGGAAGTATTTTCTCAGTGGGATATAATGATTTGATATTATTAGTGGTGCTTTCTTTTGCTATTATTTTATTCATCACATTGTTTTACAAGGAATTGCTTGCTGTAATGTTTCATAGAAAACTAGCCGAATCTTCAGGGATCAATACCAAACTGTTTTATTTTGCTGTGCTCTTTTTCACCGGTTTTGCCGTTTCTCTTTCGTTACAACTAGTGGGTGGACTATTGGTATTTGCATTGATTGTAAATCCAACCTCAACGGCGTATCAGTTCTTCTATGATTTTAAGAAGATAGTGATAGTTTCACCGGTAATTGGCGTTGTAAGTTGTCTGGTTGGATTTTACCTATCGTTGATTACAGATTTCCCCATAGGCGCGTCGATTGTGGTAATATCTGCAGTGTTTTTTGCCATTGCAATTATTGTCTCACCAAAACGTAAAAAAGGTAAGGGCAAGCAGTATAAATTAGCACGTAAGCGATGTTTAAACTGAAAAACACATTGTTTATTCCCCCTATGTTTTATACAGTAAGACTTAAACTATAGTCTCAGGTATTGGGTATTCTTATGCATGAATGGGCACTAGCTGAATCGGTACTTACAGCAGCAGTTGAAGCAGCAGAAAAGGAAAAACTAAAAACAATCAGTGAAATCAAAATAAGCATAGGTGAATTGCAGCAAATAGAACAGGAAATTTTTGAATTTGCTCTCGGCGAAATTATCAAATCCCAAGGTGAAAAATTGAAGAACGTAAAAACTATCATTGAAACTGAAGAAAGCACATTGAAGTGTAAAAGCTGTGGGCATATATGGAAATTTAGCGATATGAAGAAAAAACTCAGCGAGGATGAGTCTGAAGCGATACATTTTATCCCAGAGGTTGCCTTCGTTCATACAAGATGTCCTAAATGTGGCAGTCCTGATTTTGAGATTACGTCTGGCCGAGGGGTCTCAATCACGTCGATTAAGGGAGAAAGGTAGGAGTTTATGGAAGTAAGAATCAGCGTCATAGAGAAACGATTGAAAAATGTTAAACGAGTTATCTCTGTAGCAAGCGGTAAAGGCGGTGTCGGTAAAAGCCTTGTCGCGTCTAGTCTGGCACTGAATCTGGCAAATAAAGGTTACAGAGTTGGGCTGTTCGATCTTGATTTATATGGTCCTTCTTCACATATAATACTCGGCGTAAAAAGACAGGGATTTCCAGAGGAAGAAAAGGGAATAACCCCTCCAAAGGTTAATGGTATAGACTTCATGTCGGTTGTCTACTTCACAGAAGACAAACCTTCTCCTTTTAGAGGAATTGATGTTTCAAATATTATTATCGAACTTCTAGCCATTACACAATGGGGTTCGCTAGATTACCTTATTATCGATATGCCGCCAGGCATAGGAGATGAAACGCTGGATGTCATTCGTCTTATCAAAAAAAGTGAATTTCTTGTGGTTTCTACACCTTCAAAAGTTGCACTAGGTGCAGTGAGCAAGCTTCTGAAGTTGTTAAAAGAGTTGGAAATCCCAATCATTGGCGTTTTAGAAAACATGGTCATGACAAAATCTTCATTCATTCAAAATGAGGTCGGTAAGCTGGGTTTGCCTTATCTCGGCTCGATATCCTTTGATAAAAATCTTGAGGAATCGATTGGAAAGCCAGATAGACTTTTAGACGCCGATTTTATGAAAGATTTAGACAAAATATTAGAGGGAATCAATCTTTAAAATGACAGGAGAATTACCTTCTGTGATGAAAGGCAGCTATCTTTTGATCGTTGAACTAAAGGACGATATGATCATATCAATTGGTAGGAAAGGAAGGAAACGTTTTGACAAAGGCAATTATGTGTATGTGGGATCAGCATTAAATGGATTAGAACAAAGAATACAACGACATCTAAGAGCCGATAAGAAAATGCATTGGCACATTGATTATTTATTAAAACATGCAAAGATCACAGATGTGTTTTACAAGAAAAGCGTGCACAAAGAAGAATGTGACATTGCAAAATCATTGGATAAACATCTACCGTCAATCAAGGGATTTGGCTGTAGCGACTGTAAATGTGAAAGCCATCTTTTTTATGGATCTAAAGAGGCTATTAGCCATATTGTCGATAAATTAGAGATGCAGCGATATCCTAATGCAAAGATTTAAAACTCTGTTTCTTTATATGTGGCGCTTGGGAGAAAAATGGTTGTCGTTGTGTATACCACAATAGATAGCGAGCAAGATGCAAGAAAAATCGCTCACCTTCTGCTTGAAGAACAGATTGTTGCCTGTGTTAATATAATTCCAAATGTAGAATCGATATATAGATGGAAGGGGAACATCGAAGAGAAAAAAGAATTCATTCTTATTGCAAAAACGGTAGATGACAATGCAACAAAGGCAATAAAGAGAATAAAAGAATTCCATACTGATGAATTGCCTGACGTTATTGCCATACCGGTTACTGGTGGTCTTGAGGAATATCTTGAGTATGTAAATAGAGAGACAGAATGAAGTTTATATCGCTGTTATCTAGTGGCATAGATTCTCCAGTTGCTACACACCTTCTTTCAAAAAAAGTAGAGGAAATAATTCTTGTTCATGCAGATGGCAGGCCGTTTACTGATGATAGGGAAATTACTAATTTTGTTTCTATTGCCAAACATCTTAAAAAACAAATTCCTTGCAACGTTAAAACATATGTTATACATCATGGACCTGCCCTTTCTGCGTACAGGCAAAGTGGAAATAAAAGATTTACATGTTTGTTTTGTAAACGCATGATGTTAAGGTATGCAGAAAAACTTGCTGATAAAGAACATGCTGAGGCCGTTATTGTGGGAGATTCACTGGGGCAGGTTGCCTCTCAAACATTACAAAATATGAGGGTTATTGAACAGGCAATAGATATCCCTGTTTTGAGACCTCTGATTGGGTTCGATAAGGAAGATATAATACATATTGCCAAAGAGATAGGCACATATGACCTGTCTATTTTGCCATCTTTGAGTTGTACTGCTGTACCGCGAAAACCCGCCACAAAAGCAAAACTTGAGGACGTATTATCTGAGGAAAAGAAAATGGATGTTGACAAAATAGCTAAACAGGCAGTGTTTACGGCAGAGCTAATCTCCGTTTAAATCTGTTTTTTCCAACCAACCTGAAACGGCTCGTTCCCTTATATCGAATTTTTTAACATAGGGCTTTATATCTAATACAGGGGCGCCGTCTATGGCATCTAGTCCTCTTACTTTTAGAATATTATCTTCCCTTTCGATTAATTTGGCAATACTGTGGGCTATTGGGTTTGGTCTGTGTGGTGATCTTGTGGTAAACAGGCCATGTGGAACATCGTCCCATGGGGTATTCACGTGTAGGGAATATCCTTTGGATTTATGCAACCAATAAAAGACATGAATGTGTGAAAAATCTTCAATGCCCTTTAGGCCTTGCTTGTATTCCTCATATATTTCTATTTCTGATGTTTCTTTTTTATACTGACTCGGCACATCTGAAGTTAATTTATAAGGTGAATGAATTATTCCAATTATTTTGAGATTAACTGACAAAGTTTTCAATTTTATAGCTCCCTTTACCTTCTTTTTATAAGCTCCATTTTGTCTAACGGATTTGTTGCTGGCTTTTGGCTTGTATATACGGATATGGTGTTTAACCCATGAAACATTTTTTCGATTTTATAGTAATAAAAAAGAATGTTTTTCACCATATTTAATATTGATTCTCTGTATATAAAATCCTTTTAATTTTTGGTAAAATCGAAAACTTTAAAAACCTTAATGACATACAATATAATGTAGATTTGTATTTTTGATATACAATATGTTGTACTTTAAACCCATCTGGAGAGAATGAAATGGAATGTCCATATTGCCATCATATTGAAACAAAAGTCACCGACTCCCGAGATACGGGAAGCTTCGCAATTCGTAGAAGACGTGAGTGTCTGAAATGCAATAGACGATTCACCACCTATGAATATATTGAGATGACGCCGGTTTATATTGTAAAAAAAGATGGAAGAAGAGAAAAATTTGACAGAAGTAAACTCAAAAAAGGTGTTATGAAGGCATTGGAGAAACGCCCAGTATCTCATGAAAAAATCGAAGAGATGATCAATTCCATAGAAGAGAAAATACGAAGAACTGGTACGGAGGAAATTGAGAGTTCAGCGATTGGGGGATATGTGATGGATTCGTTAAAAGAAACAGATCAGGTTGCCTATATCCGGTTTGCTTCTGTTTATAGGTCATTTGCTGATGTTACCTTTTTTGAGAAAGAAATTAAAAATCTTGCAAAAGAGAAAATGGCTGAAAAGAGGTAACAAATGATACGAAAAATTAAAAAAAGAGATGGAAAAATCGATGATTTTAATCCGTTTCGTATTACAAATGCGATTTGGAAAGCAGCGCAAGCTGTTGGAGGAAAAGACCATCATCGAGCAACAGAACTTACTGAAAAAGTATTAGATAACATTGAAAAAGGGTTAAAACCTGGTGAAATCCCAACCGTTGAACACGTCCAAGATACAGTTGAAAAAGTTCTCATCGAAGATGGGCATGCGAAAACCGCAAAAGCATATATTCTTTACCGGCACCAACATGAAGATATCAGAGAAATTGGCGGGCTCCTCCAAGATATTGATGTTGTCGATGGATATCTTTCCATGATGGATTGGAAGGTCAATGAAAACAGCAACATGAGTTATTCTCTCCAAGGATTAAACGTCTATGCAACTGAAAACATCATCTCAAACTACTGGCTACATAAAATTTATCCGCCAGAAATAGGTGAAGCGCATGCCAATGGAGGTTACCATATTCATGATCTCGGTACCCTTGGTCCGTACTGCATAGGTTGGGATTTACAAGATATCCTTATGAAAGGATTCAAAGGTGTATCAGGAAAAATTGAAAGCAAACCAGCAAAACATTTCGGTACTGCACTTATGCAAATTGTCAACTACCTCTATACACTTCAAGGAGAAGCTGCTGGAGCTCAAGCATTATCAAATTTTGATACATTGCTTGCTCCATTCATCCGCCATGATGATATCAATTACAAACAAGTCAAACAAGAAATGCAGAAGTTTATGTATAACATGAACGTACCTACAAGGGTCGGCTTCCAGTCACCTTTCTCGAATATCACTCTTGATCTCACGGTTCCATCATACATGAAGGATGAACCCGTGCTTATTGGTGGACAACCACAAGAAACCACGTATAAAGAATATTCTGAAGAAATGGACATGATTAATCAAACATTTGCTGAGATTATGATTGAAGGTGATGCCCATGGACGGCCGTTTACCTTTCCAATTCCAACCTATAATATTACTGCTGATTTTGATTGGGAGGATGAAAAACTAGACTCGCTGTGGGAAATGACTGCGAAGTATGGCATTCCTTATTTTTCTAATTTCATCAATAGTGATATGTCTCCAGAAGACGCTCGCTCGATGTGCTGCCGACTTCGGTTGGATAACAGGGAATTACGAAAGCGAGGCGGTGGTTTGTTTGGTGCAAATCCAAAAACAGGATCCATTGGTGTTGTCACTATTAACCTTCCAAGAATCGGATATCTTGCCAAAGATGAAACAGATTTCTTCAATCGACTTGATACTATAATGAATCTAGCGAAAGAAAGTTTGATTATCAAACGGGAAGTCATTGAGAATCTAACGGAAATCGGTCTGCATCCGTACTCTCGGTTTTATCTTCATGATATCAAAAAAGCATATGGACAGTTTTGGAAAAATCATTTTTCAACGATAGGGGTCATAGGTATGAACGATGCTCTTCTAAATTTTATGGGGAAAAGCATTGGTGACCCTGAAGGAAAAGCATTTGCTGAAAAAGTCATGGATCATATGCGCGATAAAATCGCTGATTATCAAGAGGAAACCAGTGATATTTTCAATCTTGAAGCAACCCCTGCAGAGGGTAGTCTTGCTCCTGATGAAACAGTCCTTGTTGCTCAAAGCGACCCAAGGTTTTGTGAGATTGGGCCGCTCATTGACCGCTATTTAGTCGAGAATGAGAAGGATATTTGTATGGTTGGAACAAGTGAGGTATTAAAAATCCCTCATGGTACCATGTTCACCTATGGATTTAGTAAGGGGACACAGAAAATAAAAAAATATCCTGTTACTGCTCTTGTGAGGCATCCTGCTAAATCAATGTATGAGATTACTACGTTATCTGGAAGGAAGGTTAGAGTCACCGGTCAACATAGTGTATTCACCATTAATGATGACGGTACACCTGAAGAAATAGTAGTTAGAGATATGGAACCTAATGATTCTCTTGCTATTCCGAAAAAAATTGAGATGGAAACAGTACATACTGAATATAATGTCATTGATATGTTTAAAAACTCTGAAATCAAGGAGTATCTATATGGCGTCTTCCCTCATTTTTTTGTTGAAGATCTTATCAATCGATCTGATGTAAAGCAATGGTGTGATCAGAATTATACGATGAATTGGAAAGATGTTAAATATATGTTTAGGAAAAAAGGAATTGTTCCCTTAAAATTGGTGTATGACCTTAATGTTGAACTCAACAAGAAGGTGTTAAAAGCCGCAAGAATGTTTTATCGACGGTCGAAAAATACTGTGTCTCTCAATGTGTTAATACCAGTAGACAAACAATTTGGTTTTATTATAGGTAGCTTGCTTTCAGAAGGATGGTTTTCAGAGAGATGTGAATTTCGTAACACGGATAAAAAATTTGCAGAACAATTCATCCATGCTGTCGAGGAAACCTTTGGAAAAGGATCTGCTCATTTTTCATCTACCGTACGGAAAAAACCGAGAAAACCTATTTACACAGTTACCTTAAGTAAATCTATTGGTCTTTTCCTCAAAGAAATTGGTTTCCAAGGGCATTCTCATGAAAAGAAGATACCAAACTTTATTTTCCAGACATCAGATGAATGTGTTGCAGGGCTTTTACAAGGATATTATTATGGTGACGGCTCCTTTTATGAACAGAAGGAAAAAACGGATTATTCTGTGAGGTTATATACAAGCTCAAAAGAGTTGTCTGAAGGTTTGAATTTATTACTCCTTCGTCTGGGTATTCTCACAAAGATCAGGGTGGATAATAAACCTGCATATAATCCTCAATGGAAGAAAAATTATGTTGTTTCCATTAGTGGTGCTGCCAATTTAGAAACCTTTTTCCAGGTTGTTCTCAATGAAAAAAATGCATTTGGAAAAACACATTCTAGTAGAGAAGTGATTCCTATTGTTCCAAAGATTCTAAAACAGATCATGAAGAAATATGCTTTGGATCCACAGGATCTCCATATTTCAAAAGATAGCTTTAATAGAAATTTGAGAAAGGGTACTATCAGTTATCAATTTTTAGAAGAAATCGTTCAGAAATTATCGGAATATATCCCACAATATGATGAAAGATTTGAAAAATTAAAAATACTTGTGAATTCTGATATCTATTGGGACAAAGTAAAAGAAGTTAAAGAAGTAACCCCTCCAAAACATGTTTATGATTTCGAGGTTGATATAAAAGGCGATCAGGTAAATAACTTCGTTGGTGGTAGTGGATTGATTTGTCTGCATAACACAAGTTATCGACTTGCCCGAGTGGATAAGAAAGAATATCCAGATATCCAAGTGTACAATCAAGAAAATTATCGAAAGAAGGGGGATAGAGCTGTAGAACCATACTATACAAATTCCACACAACTTCCCGTTGGTTTTACTACTGATGTGTTTGAGGCATTAGGGCTACAGGACACCTTGCAAACAAAATATACCGGTGGAACGGTCTTACATATTTTCCTTGGTGAAGATGCCCCAGATCCAACAGCGGTGAAGAATCTTGTTCGTAAAGTTGCTGAAAACTATGAATTGCCCTATTATACGATTACGCCAACGTTTAGTATTTGTCCAGAACATGGTTATATTGCTGGTGAGCATGAGCTCTGCCCGCGTTGTAAAGAAGAAGGAAAAACAACGGCATGTGAGGTGTATTCGCGGGTAGTTGGGTATCTTCGCCCGGTAAACCAATGGAATAAAGGAAAACAACAAGAGTTTGCAGATCGAAAAGCTTTTGTACCTTTTGATAAAAAACAGGTAGTGAAGGTTTCAGCATGAAGCTAGGTGGACTGCAAGAAACATCGTTGTTGGATTATCCTGGAAAAATCTGTGCAATTGTATGGACGGTGGGATGTAATTTTCGTTGCCCGTTTTGTTACAATCAAAACATGGTGTTTGGCGACACTGATATCTTACCTGAAAAAAATGTACTTTTGTTTCTTGATGCGCGTAAGGGAAAACTTGATGCATTATCCATTACTGGTGGTGAACCATTTCTTCATGGGGACCTTGGCGATTTTGCTCATGAGGTAAAAAAACGTGGTTTTCTCGTGAAAGTTGATACTAATGGCACGTTTCCAGATCGATTAGAACAGTTGCTTGATGAACACCTTATTGATTATGTATCTATGGATGTGAAAGCTCCACGTGAAAAATATGACACATTAACAGGGGTGAAAACTGACGTGGGCAGCATTGATCGCTCCATTTCTATTATCAAAAAGAAGGCACCGGATTATGAGTTTAAAACCACGATGGTCCCAGGACTCGTTGAAAAAGATGATGTTTTAGAGATTGCAACATGGATCAAAGGAGCAAAACGATATTATTTGCAGAGATTTAAAATGGATGCCCCCATTATTGATGACAGCGTTTTGAACTTGGCATTACCATATGAGCAAACTGATTTCAATGAGATGAAAGAAACTGCTTCTCCTCTTGTGGAACGCTGTTTATTACGTGGCGTATAAATTGGTTGATAATTAAATGATGGATGAACAAGTCATTTTAGATATTGAGAAAGCACAGTTGCTGTTGCACACCTTGGATGCATCTCTTGTTGTCATAAAAAATGGCAAAATCTTGCATCAGCGAACTGGTGAGGGGCTTGCCCCTTTTATTGATCTTATTGAAACCACTTCTGGTGATTTTTCTGGGTGTGTGATTGGCGATCGATTACTTGGGCGGGCATCAGCGCTTTTGTGCCGGTATGTTCATGCAGCTGGCGTGTATGCAGAAAAAGGAACAAAAAAAGCATTGGCAGTACTTCTTGTTGGTGGCATTCTTGGGCAAGTGGATATGTTTCTTCCTCATATTTCAAATCAGTCTCAGGATGGATTATGTCCATTTGAACGAGCTGTTGCATCTGTTGAATCTCCAGATGAAGCATTCCATGTTATTAAAAATAAACTTGGGTAATTAGAAGGATGAAAAACTATAAATATTTTATCTAGGTTGACGGGTCGAATAAGGTTGTTTTTATGGATTTTGAACTCGCGATTATTGGAGCAGGTCCTGCAGGGTATTCGGCAGGAATTTATGCAGCAAGGGCTGGCATAAAGGCAGTTATTTTTGATGAAAGTGGTGGTGGCGGTCTTGCAATGCTTTCCCCAAACATTGAAAACTACGCAGGTTTTGAATCTATTTCTGGTACTGAACTTATGGAGAAAATGAAACAACATGCCAGTAAATATGTTGATATCAAATTTTATGAAGAAGTGAAGAAGATAGACAAATTAGATGACAAATTTACTATCAAGACTTCAAAAGGAGAGTATACCGTTGGTGCAATTATTTTGTCAACCGGAACTGAACATAGAAAACTTAATGCTCCTGGAGAAGCAGAACTTCAAGGAATGGGCGTTTCATATTGTGCTACTTGTGACGGATTCTTTTTTAAGGAGAAGAGAGTAGCGGTTATTGGTGGTGGGAATTCGGCTTTGATTGATGCCATATATTTAAAACAAATAGGTTGCCAAGAAGTGTATGTTATCCATCGAAGAGACCAGCTGCGTGCAGAAAAAACCTATGAAGACGAGGCACGAGAGAAACAAATTCAAATATTGTTTAACAAAGTGGTAGAAAAAATCAATGGCGAGCAAAAAGTCGAGTATCTTGATCTTAAAGACACGGTAAATGGTGAAAATACAAAACTGAAAATCGATGGGGTTTTCATTTCTGTAGGTGAACTCCCTCAGAATAAACTTGCAAAACAACTTGGAGTAAAATTAGATAGCCATGGGTATATTGTCACAGATAAACAGCAGAGAACGAATATTAAAGGTGTTTATGCAGCGGGAGATATTGTAGGGGGATTGTGCCAGATTATTACTGCTTGTTCCGAAGGGGCGCTAGCGGCTCTTTCTTCAACAGAAGCATTGGGTAAAAAGTATCCTTACTAAACCAGAAGCAATATATTTTCAATCGAGTAATTTTACCTTTTCTATGTTTCTCTCTTTTACAATTTTTACCAAACTATCTCCACTTTTTTTGATCTCCTCGCTCATTTTTCCAGACATGATTTTGGGTTGTATTCCCACAAAAAAAATATTTTTTACATATTGTTTAAGATAATCCATCAAAACAGATATTGGTATTCCATGGGTGCTAATATGCATAACTCCAATTTTTTCTTTTGGAACAATTTTTATCTCACCAGGAATTAGGTTCATTTCAACGGCGTCAATAATTATAAGATTCTTTGGACTGCGTTTTTTTACAACAGATGTAAAATTTTCTGGAACGGTGCCACAATCCAATACACCAAAATCATCATTTTCTTCATTTTTTAACTGATCAGCAATGTAGGGGCCAATTCCATCGTCCCCGCCATATCTATTACCAATGCACATAATTAGATAGTTCATTAAGACTGCCTAACTGTCTAAAACAAATAAAAGTTACGAATATGGAATCATTATTTTCTAGAATATTTTATTTTTTGAAAAGTCAAAATATACCATGTTATTGCAGTTCCACTAGTGGAAATACTACTTAAATGAAGATTGAGTGTCAAAAAAACAAAAGACATCAGAGTAAGAAGTAATGCTGTTGGGAAATATGTGTAAAGTGACTGACTTTCTACATCCTTCAATCTGTAATTTCTTAGAATTGCTGGAACTAGCGTCAGTATAAAGCAGAAATTAATAACTGTCAAAGCAGTATCTTGCCACATAATCTATCCCGAAGCATAGAATATAAATAAAACTTATGCATCGCAAGGGTTAAAAAATGATAATGTTGGGGTATTAAGCATGGTCGAAAAAATAAAGCTTGCTCAAGGTGCAGGCGGAGAACTGATGGACAATCTTATCAAAGAAAAAATTTTGAAATATTTTACAAAACAACCAGAACACGCAGAGGTACCTCTTTCAATGCTTGATGATGCAGCCGTTATTGATGATATCGTTTTTTCTACTGATTCGCATACTGTACAGCCAATTATTTTTCCTGGAGGGAATCTTGGCTCACTGGCCATTTGTGGAACAATTAATGATGTGGCTGTTATGGGTGCAAAACCTCTTGCCCTTTCAGCTGGTTTTATCATTGAAGAAGGGTTGTCTGTAGATACATTTGATACAATAGTTGAAAGCATGGGTAAATTTGCAGGTAAGGCAGGTGTACCTATTGTCACAGGCGATACAAAAGTTGTTGAAAAGGGTGCAATTCAAGAGTTCATGATCAACACAAGTGGTATTGGTAAAAGAAGCCCACTGCTTGACGAAAACATTGATGAAGTTAAACGTTACCGAACATTTGAAAAGAGATGGCTCCTTGATTCAAATTTAAAAAAAGGAGATAAAATCATTTTATCTGGAAATATTGGTGAGCATGGTATAGCTTTAATGTCCTTTAGAGAAGGTTACGGTTTTGAAACTAAGATAAAATCTGATGTTGCTCCAATAAATGACCTTATCAAAAAAACACTTTCAATTGGTGGTATTGTATCTGCAAAGGACCCTACGCGAGGGGGACTTGCAAATACTGTAAATGAGTTTAGCGAGAAATCAAAAGTTGGGATTATACTTGATGAGGAAAAAATACCTATTCCGGAAGGAGTAAGGTCTGCATGTGATATGCTTGGAATTGATCCTCTTGAGATAGGAAATGAGGGAAAGGTTGTAATTGGTGTTGTAAAAGAGAAAGCGGATGATGTTCTTTCTGCTCTTAAGAAGTGCCCTCTTGGTAAAAATGTGGCAATAGTAGGTGAGGCAACGGATAAAGTGAAAGGTGTAGTATTGGATACGGCCGTTGGTGGTAAAAGAATTCTTCACAAGCCTATTGGGGACCCTGTTCCAAGAATATGCTGATATATATCCTTAGGCCACAAATTTTTAAATAGTCCATATGATTATCACAAACGGAACTAATGAAGTTCATACTACACTGGAGGTAAAGTTTTATGGCAAAAGGTCTTTCAAAATCGTTTAAAAAATCATTGTGGGCATATCATATAAATTCTGGTTCCTGTAACGGATGCGATATCGAAATAATTGCAGCACTCTGTCCCCGTTATGATGTTGAAAGATTTGGCATTAAACTTGTCGGTTCGCCACGTCATGCTGATGTACTCTTGATTACGGGTCCTGTGACGCGACAGATGGTGGACAAAGTAAAGCGAGTGTATGAACAAATTCCTGATCCAAAAGCGGTTATTTCCGTTGGTAATTGTGGTAATACTGGTGATGTTTTTTATGAATCTTATAACCTTGTAGGTCCCATTGACAATGTCATTCCTGTAGATGTGTATGTGATTGGTTGTCCACCAAGACCCGAAGCAATCATCAATGCGGTTGCAAAAGCATGGGTGAAACTTGAAACATTGGAGGCGAAATGATGGCTGGTAAGAAACGACTCACTCCAGAAGAAATTGTAAAATCTTTTAAAGATGAATTTAAAGCAAAAATTAAAAATACTCGTATTGAAAGACGGACGAAGGGCTCTTCAAAAAACGAGTTTGTCCATATTTGGATGAAAATCGATAAAAGCAGTTTTAAAGACTCTGTAAAACATCTCGCGACATTACAAAAGTATCCCCATCTTGCTGTTGCATCAGGAAATGATCTTGGTAAAACTATAGAGCTAATCTATCATTTTTCAATATATTATGGTGTACCTCTGGGTGAGATATCAATAAATATTTCTGTAGAGTTGCCAAAATCAAAACCAGAGATTGAAACAATTTGTGATATTATTCCGGGAGCACTCATTACAGAACGTGAAAAACAAGAAATGCTTGGCGTAACGATAAAAGGAATTCCTGACAGCAGACGTGTCTTTTTAGCTGATGATTTTCCTGAGGGAGTCTATCCATGGAGAAAAGACGAAACAGGACCACAAAAAATGATTAGAAACTTACATGAGGTGAAAAAATGAAGACAAAACAGACAACAAAAACAACATATCGTATACCAATTGGTCCCATTCATCCGGCACTTAAAGAACCAGTGGCGTTTGAATTTGAAATTGACGGAGAAAGAATTGTTGATGTTGATGTGAGTCTTGGTCATGTTCATAGAACTGTTGAATGGGCAGCTACAAAAAGGAATCCTATCCAGATACTTTACTTGGCAGAGAGGATTTGTGGGATTTGTTCATATTGTCATCCTGCTGCATTTGCTCTTGCAGTTGAAAACATTGCAAATATAGAGGTTCCAGAACGTGCAGAATATCTTCGGGTTATACATGCTGAACTTGAGAGGATTTGTTCCCACATCTTGTGGGCTGGTGTAGCAGCTCACGAGATCGGTTTTGATTCAGTACTGTTTTTGACCTGGCAAATACGAGAAAAAGTACTTGATCTCACTGAATATTTAACAGGAAATCGAATTACCAAAGGAATCATCACCATTGGTGGTGTGCGTAGAGACATCACAAAAGAACATCATCCTAAAATCTTTGAAACATTAAATTATCTTAAAGATAATTTTGAAAAGCTTCGCAAGGTTTTTTTGGATGATAAAACCTTTAGAATGAGATCTCAAGGGTGCGGTATTTTAACAAAAGAGGATGCATTAAAATTGTGTGCAGTTGGACCTACTGCTCGAGGTTCAGGTGTTAAAAAAGATGTTCGTGTTGATCAAGCCTACTTTTCCTGTGCTGACCTTGACATTGAATGTATTACTCCTGATGTACTTACTGGCGAAGTCAATGGTGATGTCTATGATAGAATCATTGTCCGTCTTCTTGAAGTGAAACAGTCAATTGATTTGATAGAGCAGTGTATTGATAAAATGCCTGTTGGAGACATTGTCTCTGAACCCAAGGTTGCAAAAGTACTGGCAACGCTTAAGAAAGCAGGTGGGGAAGGCATTGGTCGAATGGAGGCACCTCGTGGAGAGGTCATTCATTATGTGAAGCTTGTAGAGGGAGAGGAATATCCATTTACTTGGAAGGTTCGCGCTCCAACTTATAATAATATCATGCCGTGGGTTCCGATGCTTAAGGGTGAGCAGATTGCAGACATACCAATAGTTGCTGCATCAACAGATCCTTGTATGTCATGTACCAACAGAGTTGCAATAGTCGACAGCGGTAAAAAATATGAGTTGAATAAAGAAGAACTTCATCGTCGTAGTGTCGAAAAAACAAGGAGATTTATGGCATGAAATTTTCAATGCTCGTTCAGGTATTTACACAGATGTTTAAAAAACCGTTTACTAACAAATTTCCTGCGAAGTACATACCCTCTTCCACCACTAAGTTCTTAAGGGATGTTGGCAGCGGTAAAGCAGAAATTATTCCACCAATAGAAACACCAGATGGTTTTCGTGGAAAGATTGTCTATGATAAAGATAAATGTATTGGATGTAAGCTTTGCATTAAGGTTTGCCCATCCGGTGCTATTGAATTTAAACCCGAGGAAAAGAAAGTAAAATTCTATCTTGCAAGATGTGTGTTCTGCGCTCAATGTACTGATATCTGTCCAGTTAACTGCCTTAGTATGAGCAATGAATTTTTACTTGCAGATGCTGACAAGTATTCTAAGAATTTAATTGTTGAATAGAATGGTAAGATTTGATGAAACTCATCTTTAAAGGTATAGTACAAGGAGTAGGTTTTAGGCCAACGATTTATCGAGTTGCAAACGAGCTAGGTTTAAAAGGCTATGTTTTGAATAAAGGTTCTGAGGTAGAAGTAGTAATTGATGGAGACTCAGATGAATTTATCGCTCAAGTAAAAAAACAATTGCCTTCAATAGCTAAAATAACTGATGTTATATTGGAAGAAGATCCCAGAACGTTTAATGATTTTCGCATTCTTCCTAGTACAAGCGGGAGAAAGCAGTCGCTCATTCCAGTTGACATTGGTATTTGTAATGAATGCCTCTCCGAACTATTTGACCCGAATAATAGGCGGTATCATTTTCCTTTTACGAATTGTACAGTATGTGGTGCTCGATTCAGCCTCATCAAAGATGTGCCATATGACAGAGAACGAACGTCGATGAATAAATTCCCCCTCTGTAAATCATGTAAAAAAGAGTATGAGACTCCACTGAATCGTCGTTATCATGCACAGACAATATCGTGCCCGAGTTGTGGCCCAATGTATAGATTGTATGATAAAAATCAAAATGATTTAGGGAGAAAAAATGCAATAAAACGTTTTGCAGAACATATCGATTCAGGTAAAATAGGCGTAATAAAATCATGGGGCGGCATGCATATTTGCTGCAAAATCGATGAAGCACAGAGATTTAGAGATTGGTATGGTAGACCACAGAAATCCTTTGCAGTTATGGTAAAAGACATACAGACGGCAAAGCAGTATGGTGAAATAACCAAAGATGAACAAAAATTATTACTATCCAAAAATAAACCAGTTGTTCTTGTAAATAAGAAAAAAGCAGAGCAGGTATCTCCTGGTTTAAACACGATTGGTCTATACCTTCCATATACTGCTCTACATCATCTTCTTTTCTCATTTTTGGAATCTGATGCTTTGATCATGACCTCTGCCAATATTCCCAGGGAACCTATGATGGTCAGAAACGAGGAGGCATTTAGTCTAGGTGCCGATGCTTATCTTCTTCATAACAGAGACATACCAAATAGGATAGATGATTCGGTAGTAAGGGTATGGAAAGGAAACACATTCTTTTTGCGTAAATCACGGGGCTTTGTACCAGAACCACTTGACGTATCATATGATGAATGTATTCTAAGTGTTGGTGCTGGGGGAAATATTTGCGGAGCAATTTCTTGCGATAAAAAAACATATGCAACCCAATACATTGGCAATTCTAGGTATTATTCGGCTCTTGAGTTTTTAGAGAAAAGTCTTTTACATATGATGAAGCTCGTTATGAGCGAGAAGAAAATTGATGCGGTTGCTATGGATTTGCATCCCGGCTACGATTCAAGAAAAGTAGCCAAACGGTTTGCAGAGGAGTTTTCAGCACCTTTATTTGAAGTGCAACATCATTGGGCACATGCAGCATCCCTTTTAATTGACAATGAGATAGATGAAAGCGTTGTCTTAACTCTTGACGGACTTGGTTATGGTACTGATGGTAAGTTCTGGGGCGGAGAGGTATTAGCTTCAAATTTTGATTCTTTTGAAAGGGTAGGTCATTTGGAATATATTCCGTTGTTGGGTGGTGATCAAGCTACGCATGATCCTCGGCGGCTAGTTTTTGCCATTTTTAAAAAATTTGGTGAAGAAAAATATTTTACGGACGAAGAGGCGCACATTCTGAGTAAAATGATGCATAATGCACCAGAATCCAGTAGCTTTGGCAGGGTTTTAGATGCTTTGTCTTGTTATCTTAATATCTGTACAAAGAGAACCTATGATGGTGAACCCGCTATGAAACTTGAGAAATATCTTGCGAATGGTAAACCAGAATATCCATTCGATGTCGAAGTAAAAAACGGCATTGTTGGCACAACTGATTTATTTAGGCAGATTGATGAGATAAAAAAACCCATTACAGAAAAACAAAAGGCAGATATTTCACATTCTATGGTTAAAGCTATTGTTGATGGTCTTACAAATATTGCAATTGAGTATGCAGAGAATAACGGTATTGAAAGTGTTGGGTTAACAGGTGGAATATCATACAACATACCAATTACAGAGATGATTGAAAAACAGGTTAAAAAGGCCGGATTAATTTTTTCTGTTCATAATCGCGTTCCTAATGGTGATGGTGGCATAGCGATAGGACAGAATGTTATAGTTGGGCATAAATTTAGATAAATATTATTCATCTAACCAACTCTGGACATTGGGGGCATCTTGAAATAATAAAAAAATGGAAGAATTTTTATAACGGATCAAACCAATCTTTGAACTCCTCTTTTTTACATGTAAATAGCGAAAATGGTTTATCCTGCTGAGTTGCTTCCCTATTTTCTTCAGCATCCTTACGATGTTCTTTACAATTTGTCATTTTTAATTCCCCCATAAGCAAATTGAAAAAACCATGTCCCTCATTTAAGTTTTGTTCGCAGGTAATTATGCAGATAGGATATTAAAGATTCTCCATTAAAAACCTTCAATCCCTTCTTATTAACTAAAAAGATAAATAACTTTAATAGTGAATTGTTTATCAGTGGACTGTTATGGGAAAAAATAGAGATTTGATACAGATATTGGCGCTTGTTATAGTCGGTATGTTTATCCCATTCTTTGGATCAATAGCTATAAACTATGTAGATTTCACAAGTATGGCCGATTTGATGAAGATAGGTTCAACATTTGGATATTTTCTACTTATTTTTGGAATAGAGCTCGGGGTTGTATATATATATTTCAACATAACCAACCGTTTTGCAAATAAGAATATGGAAAAATACAAACCAAAAAAATAGATTCATCTTCTTCTATCTATTCTATGTTTGACTTTTTCTGTCTCACACCTTAAAACGGATAAATAAACATTTTATAGCCTGACAGTATCCCATGCATGCATGTTTTCTTTTCTATTTCAGGTAGTACTGCCATTTATCCTTTCAGCATTGGTTGTTATTATCATAATGTTTATTGCTGAACGGTATGGAACAAAAACAGGAGGCATTTTTGGAACCCTGCCATCGACTATTGTTATTGCATTTATTTTTATCGCCATTAACCAAAACGTTGATTTTGCTGCTCAATCGGCTGCGGTTGTTCCTGCAGAATTGGGAATAAATGTGGTGTTTCTGCTTCTCTTTACATTACTTGTTCGTCGCTCTACGTATATTGCCTTTGCAGTTTCGTTAACGGTATGGGCCATATTATCGTGGTTACTTTTTATTTTTAATGCGGATAATGTATTCATTTCAGTTGCAGCATATGTTGTTGCATTGGCCTTTGCTGTTATTGTATTTGAGCGAATCAAGAAAATACCATCATATGGCAATGTAAAGGTTCATTATACTCCTGCAAAAATAGCACTTCGCGGCGTACTTGCAGGTGCCGTTATTTCAATTGCCGTTCTACTTTCAAATGTGGGGCCAACACTCAGCGGGATCTTTTCTGTTTTTCCTGCGATTTTATCATCGACAATGCTTATTTCTGTTAGGGAGCATGGTCCTAAGTTTGCTGCAGGCATGGCAAAATCAATGACGGTCGGTATTTCCAGCGTTGCGATGTATGCCATGGTGATTCATTTCCTCTTTCCTGTTTATGATATTATTATCGGTACTGTATCTGCTTATGCAATTTCTATAGTTATAACAGTGATTATCTTCAAGTTGCGCGGTAAAATACGTTGATAACCTCCGCTATTGAATAAACATCAAAAAAAACCTTGGACCTTAGTCCTCATTATAATATATGTTGGCGAAGGTATTAAGGAATATATTCCAAACAGGTTTCTTTTTCCTGTCACACAGTTTCAAATTAATAATAACTAAACTTTTTTTAGATGGAAAATAATTAACTATCAATTGAGGCTGACCAACAACCTCATTAACATTAATGAAACATAGATTTCAATCAAAATATTTATCAAATAATACTATTTGACAATTATTATAATACT
>Ga0307431_1000051_pt1 | contig 92838 bp, 77 predicted proteins | sample SalMarWE160170MG_FD_202155 | JGI IMG/M metagenome (GOLD analysis project Ga0307431, IMG submission 202155) | Salt marsh sediment microbial communities from the Plum Island Ecosystem LTER, Massachusetts, United States - WE1603-170 | ecosystem: Environmental > Aquatic > Marine > Intertidal zone >...
ATTGTCTATCGATGCGGGGATGCCGACAACCGGTATTCCGGAATGTTTATTAAGAGACATTGCTCCTTTGAAAGAGCCGTCGCCTCCTATAACTATTAATCCTTCTATTTTTTCTTTTTGGAGGTTTGCTGCTGCTTCTTTTACGACTTTTTCTTCTTTAAATGAAGGTATTCTTGCCGAATGAAGTATCGTACCGCTCATGCCCATAATGGTATCGGAACGGGTATTCCCGAAATCGAAATAATCTTTTTTTATAAGGCCGCTATATCCATCGTTAATACCGACGAGTTTGCCGGTTTCGTTTCTGCAAAGCCTTAGTATAGTTCCAATTGCTGTGTTCATGCCGGGTGCGTCCCCTCCGGACGTTACAATCCCTATTTTCTTCATATATTTATGGTAGCGGAAAATAAGTGAATGTCAAGAGTCTTTATAAGAAGTTAGCTCAAAGGAGACGAGCAAGTTGAATGGTTGAATTGTTGAATAGTTGAATAGGAAAAACAATAAATACAAAATCCTGTTGATCTTGTTAATCCTGTCAAAATATTGGGGATGTGGGTCGGGATTTAAACAAAAAAATCCTGTTAATCCTTTTTTTATCTGCGTCCAATTATTGGGGTGGGGCTTTGTGTCTTAGTGTCTTTGTGGCTATGTTAAAATTCGGGCGAGTTCATCCATCTCTTCTTTCGTCCTTTTTTCCGTTACGGAGACGAGAAGATGGTTTTTCCACTCTTTTTTGAATTTTCCAAGGTCGATACCGGCAAGATATCCTTTTTTAATGCCTTTTTTGATTGCTTTTTTTGCTCCTTCCGGTATTTCAACAACGAATTCTCTAAAGAAGTTTTGTTTTTTATAAGGTAATTTAAGACCCCTTTTTGTAAATTTTTCCGCAAGATAATGCGCTTTCTGCGTTGTTTTATTTGCTATTTCTTTTATTCCTTCATATCCGTGTAGTGCCAGGTAGATTGCTGCCATTAGGGCACATAGTTGCTGGTTTGTACAGATATTCGATGTGGCGTTTTCTCTTCTTATATGTTGTTCCCGGGTCTGCAGTACCATCACGTAACCTTCTCTTCCCTTATCGTCAGTGGTCTTACCTACTATTCTTCCCGGCATCTTTCTGATATATTTTTTCATTGAGGTGAATATACCGAGATGAGGCCCTCCAAGGCTCATAGGGATACCGAGTGATTGTCCCTCTGCTGTTGCGATATCAACATTATATTCGCCGGGTGTTTTTAGTAGGCCGAGAGATATAGGGTCGAAGTTTAATATTACAATGACACCGTATTTTCGGGCGGTTTTTACAAATTTTTCTACTTCTTCAAGATTCCCAAGGGAATTAGGATGTTGAATTGCTATACATGCGGTTTCCTCGTTAATCTTACTAACTTGTTCGGAATCTGTGATTCCTTCTTTAAGAGATAGCAGTTCAAGAGGATAATTTTCTCCGAGATATGTTTTTATTACCTTTTGATAATAAGGGTTAATCCCTTCGGAAATGATTACTTTGTGTCTCTTATTATTTATTGAAAGAGCCATAAATATAGCTTCGGCAAGGGATGTTGCTCCATCGTAAATTGAAGCGTTTGAGACTTCCATGCCGGTTAATTCGCAAATCATCGATTGATACTCGTAGGTTGACTGAAGAGTACCTTGAGAAACTTCCGGTTGATATGGAGTGTAAGCGGTATAAAACTCGGCTCTACTTATTAAGTGTTTTATGGCTGATGGTATATAGTGATCGTACACTCCGCCTCCGGCAAAAACAATCAAATCTTTATTGAGTTTCGCGAGGTCAGATATTTCCTTTTTGATTTCCATTTCGGAAACAGCAGGGGGGAGATTTAAAGGTTTTTTTAGTCTTAGCTCTTTAGGGATTGCGGAAAGCAAATCTTCTATGCCCTTACCTATAGTTTTGAGCATTTCTTCCCGCTGTTTTTTGTTTATAGGGATAAAATTCATTCTTCTTCTAATATTATTTTGTATTCTGAAGAATCAAGCAGAGTTTCCAATTCTGCAAGTTCCGATAGCTCAATTTTTACTATCCATCCTTCATCATAGGGATCTTTATTTATAAGTTCAGGTTTTGATTCCAGTAATTTATTAACCTTTACGATTTCGCCGGAAACGGCTGCATAAAGGTCGGTTACCGTTTTAACGGCTTCAATTGTAGCAATAGGGTCACCCTGCATTACTTCTTGTCCTACTTCAGGCAATTCGATAAATACAATATCCTGAAGCTCGGATTGCGCGAAGTCTGTTATCCCTTCTGTAATTTTGCCGTTTTCCTTTCTTGCCCATTCATGGTCTTCAGTATACAAAAGATCCTTTGGTATTTTTACTTCCATTTCTCCTCCCTTTTAATTTTGATTTATCGATTTCCATTTTGATTTTTATATTTAATTGCTCTGCTTGATTTCGAGTTTCTTCTTTTTTATTGTTCCATGCTTCCAGAATGGTAATTTTGTGATTTTCCCAACCGTTTGCGTATTTCTCATTTCAATTTCCACTTTTGTTCCTTCTTTTTCGAACGGCTTATTTATGTAACCCATTGCAATTGAAGAATCAATGTTAGGAGAATAATTCCCGCTTGTTATCATCCCAACTTTTTCTCCTTTTATTAAGATTTTATGACCATGTCTTGGTATTCTTTTCCCGGGCACTAAAATTCCCACAAGTTTTCTGCTTGTACCTTCTTTTTTTTGTCTGATTAAAATATCTTTACCGATAAAATTTTCTTTATCCAGGGAGACAACCCAGGAGAGGTTTGCCTCTAAGGGGGTTGTTTCTTTTGTTATATCGTTGCCATACAGACAGTACCCCATTTCCAGACGTAAGAGGTCTCTTGCGCCCAGACCACAGGGGGAAATGCCTTCTCCTTTTCCCGCTTCCATAATTTTATCCCATATTTCTTCTGCGTCTTTGCTTTTTCCGTATACTTCGAATCCGTCTTCTCCCGTATAGCCGGTTCTTGAAAGCAAAACTTGTGTGTTCGCTATAATTTCTGCTTTCGCATGGTAAAAGCTCAAATTCGATGGGTCTTCTTTTGTGATTCTTCGTATAATCTTTTCCGAGTTTGGACCCTGTACTGCGATTTGAAAATATTTTTTGCTTTTATTTTGTATTTCTACTTTACCGCTTTTATGTTGTTGTATCCAGTTAAAATCTTTTTCCTGGTTTGACGCATTAACTACTATTAAATATTTTCCCGGAAGATTATACACGAGGAGATCGTCTATTATTCCTCCGTTTTCATAAAGCATTGTAGTATACTTTGCCTGGAATTTCTTGAGCTTTGATATGTCGCTGGTTACAAGGTGATTGATGAATTCTGTTGAGTTGTTACCGGTTACCTCAATCTCTCCCATATGAGAAGTGTCAAATATGCCTGCAAGATTTCTTACAGCTTTTGCTTCTTCGAATATAGATGTATATTGCATGGGCATTTTGTAATTGGCAAAGTTTACCAAAGTGGCATTTGATTCCAGATGTTTATTGTATAAAGGTGTTTTGTTTTCTTCTTCCATTCCTTGTTCTCACATAGAGCCGTTTCGAGCGCAAAGTTTTTCTTTAATATTTTCTTTTTTATTTTCTCTCATTATTCTCTGTGCCTTTGTGTGATTTTTTCGTTTTCATTTATAAACAAAATTAGTATTATAAACAGATGAAATTTGTCAAGGGGTTTTCTTAAGGCGTAGTCCTAAAAAAGACCGATGACCGAAGACGGATGACAGGAAGATTCTTCTAATCAGTAAATTATTGAAATTAGTTGATTGGTAAATTAGTAAACAAAAATCCTTTTTAAATCTGCGTTTATCTGCGTCCAATTTATTGGGTTGGGTGGACTGGTTGCCTTGACTTTTAGTTTTTGTTATTTATAATTCCTCCTGATGGATTATTTTATGTTGCTTCGTCCGAGTTTATTTCTTCCTTTGTGGATCTTTTTTCTCCTTGGAGTTCACTATGCGGAGGGAGAGATTTCGCCCCGGGCGGTTGTTGTTTTTGTCCTTTATACTCTGCTTATGGGGGGAGTTTATATCTTCAATCAGGTTATCGACAGAGAATCGGATAGAAAAAACAAGAAATTATTCTTATTGTCTGAGGGGCATATTTCTCTTGGAAATGCCTACTTAGAGATGGCTGTGCTTTTCGTTTTATCCGTTTTTGGGTCTTTGTTTCTCGGAATGGATGTTTTTCTTGCTTTTATGGTTTCCCTTTTTCTGGGAATTACGTATTCTCTTCCTCCAATCCAGATGAAGGGAAAACCTTTTTTAGATATCCTTTGGAATGCATCGGGATATGGTCTTCTTGCTTTTGTCGTTGGTTGGCTTTCGGCATCAAAGCCTTCCCGCTTGATGCTTGTTAATAGTATTCCATATTTTTTTGCAGTGGCAGCTGTATTTGTAAATACAACCATTCCGGACATAGAAGGAGACAGGGAAGAAGGTAAAATTACAACTGGTGTTTTTCTGGGAAAGAAAAATACACTTTTACTTGGAATTTTTCTTGATTTAATTGCCATAATTAGTTCTTATTTATTAAAAAATTATATATGTCTTATAGGCGCGGGGCTTGCATTTCCTATATTCTTGATAGCTTATATTAAACAAACTAAAAAAACAATATTATTTTCTTTTAGAGCCATACCCGGGATACTTGCCGTTGTTGTTTTCTTTATAACACCGATAATAATTCCCCTTTTTGTATTAATAATAGGGGTTCAAAAGGTTTACTATAAAAGCAAATTTGATATCAATTATCCGGCTATATTTAGCGGAAAAGATAAGGATTTTTAAATATGGTAACATTGTTTTTATTAATTTCTGCACTTTCTCCTGAACTTGATTCATTATTAATGAAGGCTATTGATTATTCATATGTAGAAGATTTTTCCTATGCGGAATCCCTTATAACTGTTGTAAAAAATCGAGAACCGGACCATCCTGCCCCATATTTCTTGTTGGCATCCTTATATGAAATGATGTGGGTTGATTTGGGTGTGCTTTTATACAAAGAGAAGATGTTTATATACGCGGATTCGACTTCTGATAAGGGAAAAAAATGGGCTAAAGAAAATCCGGATGATCCATGGGGTTATTTTTTTATTGGTGGAAGTTATACTCTTAAGATTTTTTATTATGTTATTAGAGAGGATTATTTTGGGGCTATCTTTTTAATCAATCCGGCGGTATATTATCTTGAGAAGGCAAAGGACATTGATTCCAGTTTGGCTGATGTTTATTTGGGATTAGGAAGCTGGGAATATGTAAAGGGGAGCTTTCCTTTTATGGGTAAAGATAAAGAGAAGGGACTTGCCATGATAAAAAAGGCTATTACGGGTGGAAAATATGTTTCTTTGTATTCGGCATTGGCTTATGCGAATATATCTATTAAAGAAGCTGATTATGATGAGGCTATAGCAATTCTTGAGCCTTTAATCGATTTTTACCCTTATTCGAGAACCTTTAACTGGCCCCTTCTAAAGACTTATTATGGGAAAAAAGAGTACAAGACCGCTCTGGATATTGCGGATAAGCTTATTATAATTTCTTCCAGTAATAATTACTCGAAATTTGAAGCATATTACTATAGGGCAATGATACTTTTAGAGTTAAGCCGTTTGGAGGAAGTTTTAATCAATGTTGAAGCGGCTCTGAACTTGAAAATCAACGAAGATATGCTGCATGTTAAAGAGATAAAAAAGGACATTATTCGCATTAAACGTGAGGTGGAAAGGAAGTTGGGAGAAGTTTAGCGGTGTCGGAAAAAGGTCTTGACATATCAATTTTAAAAGGTAAAATTACAGAATTAGCCGGAGTGGCGGAATCGGTAGACGCATCGGACTTAAAATCCGGTGGAGAATTTTCTCCGTGTCGGTTCAAGTCCGACCTCCGGCATGAAATTTTTTAAAATAGAAGTATGAAATGGTTTCAAAGAAGAAAAAAAGTTAAAAAAGAAGGCGTAAAGAAAGAGATTCCTGATGGCGTATGGATGAAATGCGCGTCCTGCGGAGAGATTCTTTATAAGAAGGAAACAGTAAAGAATCTTATGGTATGTTCTAAGTGCAACTTTCACTTCAGAGTAGGCAGCGCTTTTTATAAAAAATTACTGCTTGACGAAGGCACTTTTAAAGCTTTTGATGAAAACATTAGAACTGCTGACCCTTTGCAGTTCAAAGGCTACAGGAAAAAATGTGAAGCGGCGAGAAAGGAAACTTCTTTAAGTGAAGCTGTTATAGCCGGTGAAGCCAAAATAGACGGTAGAGACCTTGAGGTAGCTATTATGGACTTTTCTTTTATTGGTGGTTCTATGGGGTCTGTTGTAGGGGAAAAAGTTAAGAGGTCGATTGAAAGAGCTAGTAAGAAGGGAGTGCCTTTTTTGGCAGTTAATGCTTCCGGTGGAGCAAGGATGCAGGAAGGGATTTTTTCCTTAATGCAGATGGCAAAAACTGCGACTACTCTAAATAAATTAAAAACACCCTATATTTCTGTTCTTACCAATCCTACAACTGCAGGAGTTCTTGCTTCTTACGCTTCACTTGGGGATATTATAATTACAGAACCAGGAGCACTTGTTGGTTTTGCGGGTCCCAGAGTAATAAAACAAACAATAAAAAAAGAATTGCCTGAAGGTTTTCAGAGAGCGGAATTTCTCCTGGATCATGGTCTTGCAGATATGATCGTATCGAGAAAAGATCTCAGGCAGACAATTATTTCTCTTTTATCGCATCTTTGTTAAAAACGTAAAATGTTTAAGAGAGATGCGGAAATTATTAATTCTTTAGGTATTCATGCTAGACCGGCTTCAATGTTGGTTAAACTCGCTTCTGCCTTTGACTCGAAGGTGGAATTAGAGAAGGATAATGTTAAAGTTAATGCCAAAAGTATTATGGGTGTTTTAATGCTTGCTTCCGAACAGGGAGACAAAGTAACGATTATTGCTGATGGTAAAGATGAAAAGGAGGCGGTCGATTCTTTGGTCGAGTTGATTGAAAATAGGAAATTCGATGAAGAATAAAATATTCAGAGGAACACCTGCCTCTCCGTATATTGCTATAGGTAAGAGTTTCCTGTATTCTTCTAAAGAGATCGTTTTTTCCTCTTCAAGAGAAAAAAGAGAAGTTGCTGAGGAATTAGCGCTTTTCGAGAAGGCGAGGCATATGTCTTTAAGGCAACTCAGAAGTCTTCGTGTTGAATTGAAGAAGGCAAGTGATCCGGTAAGTTCAAGGCTGATAGAGGTCCAGGTACTTTTCTTGCAGGATCCTCTTTTCTTAAATTCAGTAGAAAAAATAATTAGAGTCGGTAAAGAATCGGCAGAGAAAGCCATAGTTAATTTTTCGGAAGACCTGGAAAAAGATTTTCGTGACATTCCGAATAGCTATATAGCGGAACGTTACCTGGATGTAAAGGATATCGTTGATAGATTATTGAGGAATTTACAGGAGGAAGAAACGGACACGGAATTAGGGAGTTTTGGTGACATTATGATAGCGGAGAGTTTTACCGCTTCTACTGTTCTACAAATGAGTAAAGCAGGAGTTGGAGGTTTGATAGCTGAGAAAGGGGGAAGGACTTCTCATTTTGCTATCCTGGCAGAAGCATTGAATCTTTCGGCTGTTGTAGGTGCGAACGGAGTTACCGAAGAGATTGAATCGGGCGATGAAGTAATAGTAGATGGTATTAGTGGTGTTATAGTGATTAATCCTGATGAAGATACGAAAAGAAGATTTGAACGGAAGAAAGAAGAGACAAATGCAATCCAAAAGAAATTCCTTGAACAAAAAGATCTTCCTGCTACTACTATTGACGGTTATTCTATTGACATTTCGGCAAATATTGAATTGCCAATCGAACTTCCTTTTATCAAGAAATTTGGGGCAAAAGGAGTGGGTCTTTTGCGTACCGAGTTTCTTTTTCTTACTTCTGAAGATGTTCCGGATGAGGAAGAGCAGTATGATTTCTATTTAAAAGTTGCGGAGCATGCTTTTCCTGATTATGTTATAATGAGAACTCTTGATCTTGGCGGAGATAAGGTTTTCAAGACGAAAGTTCAGGAAGAGAATCCCTTTTTAGGATGGAGGGGAGTCCGCTTCACTCTTGCAAACAAGAAAATTTTTAAAGACCAGTTACGTGCAATGCTGAGGGCTTCAGCTAAAGGTAATGTCAGGATTCTTATTCCGATGGTTTCGCAGTTGGATGAGATTATAAGGGTTAGAGGTATTATAGAAGAGATTAAGGGTGAATTAAAGAAAGAAGGTATAGCTTTTGATGAGAATATCGAAATGGGAGCAATGGTTGAAATTCCTTCTGTGCCTTTGATGGCAGATTTTTTTTCTGAAGTGGTAGACTTTTTCTCGATAGGAACAAATGACCTGACCCAGTATACTCTTGCAGTTGACAGGGGTAATAAAAATATATCGAGTCTTTTTGACCAGCTTGATCCTTCGGTTATTTTACTCATGGGAATGACGGTACAAAAAGCTCATCACAACAATAAGTGGGTTGGGGTTTGTGGTGATATCGCTGCCGATGTAGTTGCAATACCAGTACTTGTAGGTATGGAGGTGGATGAACTTTCGTTGCCTCCAAGTTTCATACCCCAGGTTAAAAACATTATAAGAGGTTTAAGTTTGAAGGAATGCAAGGATTTGTTGAAGAGTGTAGAGAAAAAGAGATCTGCCAAAGAAGTAAGGGAATTCTTGAAAGAAGAAATGCTAAAGCGGTTTCCTTCTCTTAAAAACATATTAGTGGAGGTTGAAGATGATTGAAATTATTGATGATTTGCCTCATCAAATCGAGGAGGCAATTGAGCTTGGTTCGGCTGCGGATTTTGATTTTAAGGGTATAAAAAATGTGTGTATTGGAGGTATGGGGGGTTCATCTATAGGGGGAGAGTTACTTAAAGGGCTTTCCGCAAAGTATTCTAAAATACCCTTCTGTGTTGTACGGGATTATGAGTTGCCTCGTTTTGTTGATAGTAAAACCTTGATGATTATAGTAAGTTATTCGGGTAATACAGAGGAAACTTTGTCTCTTATGGATCAGGTTGGAAATAAGGCTAAGATTTTGTGTGTTACCAGTAATGGAATAGTGGGAGATCGCGCTAAAGAAGAAAATTTACCTTTGATATCGATCCCCAAAGGTTATCCGCCGAGAGGTGCGATTGCCTATCTGTTTTTCCCTGTTCTGGAAGTTTTGAGAAAATCAGGTATAATTAAGTTAAAAAAGGAAGAAACAAATGAGGTTATTGGTGTTCTTTCCGATAACAGTGAAACCGCAAAGGCATGGGCTGAGGAAGTTAGCGGTAGATTGAAGGAAAAACTTCCATTCATCTATTCTATTTATGATTTTAGCGTGGTTGCGCGGAGATGGTGTACTCAGATTAACGAAAATTCAAAGTCTCTTGCTCATTTTGCCGTATTCTCGGAGTTAAATCATAATGAAATAGTAGGTTGGGAAAACCCGAAAGAAATTCTTAAGAGAATTTTTATTTTTATTCTAAGGGATAGGGAAGAGAGTAACCGGATGAAAAAAAGGATCGAGATTACCACCGAATTAATTGAGGAATTCGCGGGAGAGATTATGGATGTGTATGCAGAGGGTAAATCCCATCTTGCCAAGGTCTTTTCACTTATACAAAAAGGCGATTATCTTTCTTTCTATCTTGCCAGGAATTACAAGGTTGATCCCCTTCCGGTTAAAAGGATTCAGGAACTGAAAAGAAGGCTTGCTGAATGACGGTTATTATACCTCTTGCCGGTTACGGAACTCGTTTAAGACCTCTATCTTTTAGTATACCAAAACCCCTTTTACTATGTGCTGGGGACACTGTGCTTGGTTGGATATTGAAATCTATAGGAACTCTTTCTCCATCAGAAATAGTTCTGGTAGTAGGTTATAAGGGATGTTTGATTCGGGATTGGGTAAATAAATATTATGCGGATTTGCCTGTAAGATTTGTAGTACAAGAAGAAGCAAAAGGTCTGGGACATGCGGTATGGAAGGCGGGAGAGGAAATTCCCCCAGATGGTGATGTTTTAATTTATCTCGGAGATACAATATTCGATGTAGATTGGGATGTCATTGAGGGAGACAGAGAAAACTTTATTGGAGTAAAGGAGGTAAGTGATCCTGAGAGATTTGGTATTGCTGAAATAGAAGGGGATAAGATTATTGATTTGGTGGAAAAGCCGAAAAAGCCCTCTTCCAATCTTGCCGTAGTGGGGCTTTATTATATAAAAAAATGGAAGTTTTTATACTCTCATCTTAACAATCTGATTAAAGAGGGTATGAAAACGAATGACGAATATCAATTGACAGATGCCCTGAAGCTTATGTTGGAAAGAGAAGCTATTGAACTAAAAACGCTTTCTATCAAGGGATGGTATGATTGTGGGGAAATAGATGCTTTGCTTAAAACTAATGCCGGACTCCTGAAGGATCCTCCTGATTGGTTTAATTTTAAAGACCAGATACAAAATTTTTCATATATTAGCAGTTCTTCCAGATTAGAAGATGCGAATCTAGGACATTTTGTTACTGTGGGAGAAAATTCATTAATAGAAAAATCAAGTATTGAAAATTCTATTATCGGAAATGCAGTTAAGATTGTAAACTCGGATATTTCTGATTCGGTTATAGGCGATGGTGCTGAGATTGTAAATGCAAAGGGGAAATTTATAGTTGGTTCAAATTCTGTAATTTATGGAAAGGAGTGTTAATAAGTGAAAAGAATAATAACAAGTGAATCGGTAACCGAAGGTCATCCTGATAAAATATGTGATCAGGTTTCCGATGCAGTGTTGGATGAAATTTATAGGAATGATCCTAATCCGCAGAGGGTGAGGACCGCGATAGAAGCTCTAACCACAAGAGGTATTGTGATGGTTTCAGGGGAGATGACTACTTCAACATATATAGATGTCCCGAGCCTTGTTAGGGAACTATTACGTGATATTGGATATGTTAAGACGGAATATCATTTTACTTATGAAACCTGTGGAATTATTACTATGATTCAGGGACAGTCCTCCGATATAGCTTTAGGGGTAGATAAGGGGGGAGCCGGTGATCAAGGAATGATGTTTGGATATGCTACTAAAGAAACAAAAGAACTGATGCCTATGCCTATTATGTTGGCGCATAAGTTGGTTAAGAAGCTCGCGGATAAAAGAAAAGAGCAGGATGATCATTTTCTGCGGCCTGATGGGAAATCGCAAGTGTCAGTTGAATATGTTGACGGGGTTCCCAAAAGAGTCGATACGGTTTTGATCTCTGCTCAATGTGATCCTCAGGTTGAAATGACAGAGCTTAAAGAATATGTAATTGAAGAAGTCATCAAGCCTATTGTACCTGAAGAATTATTGGATAGCGGTACTAAATTTCTTGTTAATCCTACGGGTAGATTTGTTATAGGAGGACCTCAGGCAGATACCGGTGTTACAGGCAGGAAGATTATGGTAGATACTTATGGAGGTTCAGGTAAGCACGGAGGTGGATGTTTCTCGGGTAAAGATCCTACCAAGGTTGATCGTTCTGCTGCTTATATGGCAAGATATGTGGCAAAGAATATTGTTGGTGCGTCACTTGCAGATAAAGTTGAAATACAGATAGCGTACGCAATTGGAATGGAAGAACCGGTTTCGATATATGTTGACTCGTTCGGTACAGGGATTATTTCTGATGAAAAGATATTGGTAGCCGTCAAGAAAGTTTTCGATTTTCGCCCCAGGAAAATTATCGAGCAGCTGGATTTGATCCGACCACAATATCTGGATACAGCCTGTTATGGGCATTTTGGAAGAGAAGATAATAACTTTAAGTGGGAAGAACTTGATAAAGTTTCCCAGTTGAAAGGAGAAGCGAGTTAATGAATTACGATATAGCCGATGAGTCTTTAGCGGATAAGGGAGTAAGGAGAATCGAGTGGGCTTCAGGATTTATGCCGGTCCTAGAGAGCATAAAAGAAAAATACGAGAAAGAGAAACCACTTAAAGATATATCAATTGCAGCGTGTCTGCATGTTACTACTGAGACTGCAAATCTTATGCGAACACTGAAAGCCGGAGGAGCTAAAGTTGCTCTTTGTGCATCTAATCCTCTTTCGACACAGGATGATGTTGCCGCAGCTCTGGTAAAAGAATTTGAAATTCCTGTTTTTGCTAAGCACGGAGCCGACAGAGAGACGTACTACAGTCATATAGATGGTACACTTAAAAACGGTCATGATATAACAATGGATGATGGCGCGGACCTTGTTTCTACGCTACATAATGAATATAAATCGGAATTGGATAAGGTGATAGGAGGTACGGAAGAAACGACGACCGGTGTCATAAGGCTTAGGGCGATGGCTAAAGATGGAGTACTCGGTTATCCTGTAATAGCAGTAAATGATTCGATGACCAAGTACTTATTTGATAACCGTTATGGTACGGGTCAGTCTACGATTGATGGTATCCTGCGAGCTACAAATTATCTTATTGCCGGCAGTAATTTTGTTGTGTTTGGTTTTGGATGGTGTGGAAAGGGAGTTGCGAAAAGAGCGAGTGGAATGGGTGCAAGGGTAATTGTGGTTGAAACCGATCCTGTTAAGGCTCTTGAAGCTGCTATGGAAGGCTATGCTGTCATGCCAAAAAAGAAAGCAGCCGGTATAGGAGATATATTTATTACCGTTACGGGAGACAAATGGATTATTACGGGGAAAGAGATGGAGTTGATGAAAGATAACGTAATAATAGGTAATTCGGGGCACTTCAACGTTGAGATTAAACTCGAAGATATTGAAGAAATGAGTGTATCGAAAAAAGAAATAAGAGAGAATGTAACCCGGTATGAATTTAAAAATGGGAAAAGGATTAATCTTCTTGGTGGTGGGAGATTGGTGAATCTCTCATGTGCTGAAGGACATCCGGCAATAGTAATGGATATGAGCTTTGCGGACCAGGCGAATGCAGCTGTTTATCTGACCAGGGAAGCCGACAAAATGGATAAGAAAGTCTATACGCTACCTGTGGAAATTGACATGGAAATTGCCCGTTTGAAGCTTAAAACAATGGGGATAGAAATTGACGATTTGACGGAAGAACAGAAAAAATATCTTAGCTCCTGGGGGGAGGGAACTTAATTTTAGATGAATGCGTGAGCTTTCTATAAGTTTCTTTTTGCTTTTCTTATTGTTTGTCTGTTTGGATGTTTCTACAACATCCTATTCTTTAGGGATGAAAAATGCTCTTCTAGAAGAAATTGATAATAGGATGGATTTGAGTGCCGTCCAGTTAAAAGATGCAGTTAAAGAGGGCGAAAAAATCGATTTGGATTTAAAAAAGGTTTATCCTCTTCTGACGGAATATTCCCTTGGTTGGGTTGAGTTGTTTGATTCCAGGAAAGATTTGATTATTTCGTCGGATTTTGAGGTGCGTTTTGTACCTAAGTACCTTCCCGATACAGTTAGCTTTTGGGGGTACAGATATGGTTCGTTTCCTCTTCGGGATGGTTATCTATTGATTAGTGCTTCGGGAGAACAGCTTGGCATGTTAAAAAGGGTTCTTCGAGTTTCCTTGTTTCTTAGAATTATGGTCTATTCCTCATTTATTGCTCTTGGGTTCTATATCTTTTGGGTGTTTTCTTATCCTTTTAAGAAAGTTAGAGAAATTACGGGAGAAAAAGGGCAAAATATAGAGTATACGATGAAGACTATCAGGGAAATGGTAAAAGACTATAGGGAGAAATTGAAAAGCGTACAAGAAAGAGAAAAAGAATTAAAACAAAGGCTTTTCCTCTCAAATTTGGGAGAAAACGTATCGCAGGTTCTCCATGAAATAAGAAATGCTACCGGTGCTATTTTTGGTTTTGGAAAGCTTGTTGAAAATGAGGAAATCAAAAGGGGAATTTTGGAGGAAACCAGCCGTTTAAATGATTTTTCCATGAACCTTTTATCTCTTTCCGGGCCGCTAAAGCTAGAGATGGAAAAGGTGGATATTGGGGATTTAATAAATGAGGTGATTGGAAGATTGGATAACGAAACCCTTGAAATAAAAACCCATATACCGGATAATGTTGAATTAAAAGCAGATGGAGAGCTTATAGGCAGAGCAATATATAACATACTTGATAATGCTCTGGATGCCTGCAAGGAAAGAGGAAATATAGCTATTTCGGTTGAGCAAAAGAAAAAAAAGATTAATATTATGATAGAAGATACCGGAGTTGGAATGGACAAAAAGACTTTATCGTCCATTTTTAATTTGTTTTTCACAAAAAAAGACGGAGGAGTTGGAGTTGGGATGGCAGTTGCGAAAAGAATTATAGAATCTCACAATGGAGATATTAAGGTTAAGAGTAAACCTGGCAGGGGTAGTAAATTTTCAATAACTCTTCCGCAGGGATAAAATGAATAAAATTCTTATCGTTGAAGACAACGAAAATTTCAGAAAAATGCTGGAGCTTAATTTTGAAAAAGCGAATCTTACCTTTGACTCATGTTCTTCGGCTGAGGAAGCGTTCGAGGTTTTTAATCGGGATATATTTTCTATAGGTGTCTTTGATCTTAAGCTTCCAAATATGAGTGGATTAGAACTGTTGACGAAGATACTTGAAATTGCGCCTGAGTTTCCTGTTTTTATAATAACAGCTTACGGGGATATCAAATCCGCAGTGGAGGCAGTGAAAAAAGGAGCGTCAGATTTTATCCAGAAACCCTTTGACCCGGATTTTTTGATTGAGAAAATAAGAAACGAAATACAAGAAAGGGTTTTTCCTTCCATGAAGGAAATAATAGGCAGCTCGACTCTTTTAAAGGAAGCGATAGCTCTTGGGAAGAAAGTAGCGGTAACTGACCTTACGACTTTTCTTTTTGGAGAGAGCGGAACCGGTAAAGAGTTGTTTGCCAGGGCTATTCACCAGTGGAGTCCAAGAAAGAAAGATGCCTTTGTTGTGTTGAATTCTGCTGCTATACCTGAAACTCTTCTTGAAAGCGAATTGTTTGGGATAGAGAAAGGAACCGCTACCGGAGTTTCAAAGAGGATGGGTAAAATTTCTCAAGCTTCCGGAGGAACACTTTTCTTTGATGAAATTGGAGATATGCCCCTTCTGCTTCAATCGAAAATCTTGAGAGTTATCGAAGAAAAAGAATTTGAGAAGGTGGGTGGAAGGGAGAGAATGAAAGTAGATGTTAGAATAATTTGTGCCACAAACCGTGATTTAGAAACTTTAGTGGAGAAGAAAAAATTCAGGGAAGATTTATATTACCGGTTGAATGTATTTCCCATTTATTTGCCGCCTCTTAAGGACAGACTCGAGGATATAGAAATACTTGTAAAACATTTTGTTGATTTATATGGTGGTAGTATTCCAGGCAAAGTTGAAAACGTTAATGATAAGGCTTTGATGAAACTGAAACAGCATGAATGGAAAGGGAATGTTCGTGAACTTGAAAATGTTGTGAAAAGGGCTTTGATAGTTTGCGAATCCGATGTAATTGATGAAGAAGATATTATTTTCCATGGCAAGCGAAGAGAAGATAAGAGAACTGAAAGTTTTAATCTTCGGGAAATAGGTGAAAGAGCAAAGAAAGATACGGAAATTAGGATTATTAGAGAAGCCTTGAGACAAACTGAGGGAAATAAGGCACAGGCAGCGCGGCTGCTTAATATTTCATATAAGACTCTCTTTAATAAAATTAACGAGTACGATATTGAGAAATAAAGTATTAGACTGTATTAGTTTAAATTCGAAGACTTACTGTTCGAGAAAGACGTGGTCAATTTTCCCTGCGGTTGTCGTTCAGGGATACCGCTTAAAAAAACCGCAGTCAGTTTCCCCGACGGTTTATTTCGTAAGGAGTACTGTCCGAGAAAACCAGAGTCAATTTCCCCTGCGAGGAAATTGTTCTTTATCTCTCGGTCTCACTCTTTTCAATTTCAAAGAAATTGAAAATCCATGCCCGTTCGACCTCCGAGGTATTTTCCTGAACAGCACTCCTTACTCATTTTGTTAATAAAATCCATGTCCGGTCACCTTCCGAGGACGCTTTCCCAAACAATAAGTTTTCGAATATGTGATTTACTATTATATGAAAATTTGGGGGGATGGTGATTCTTGAAAGAAATTGAAGTAAAAATTCTTGAGATAAATGTAGAAGAGATCGAAGAGAAACTAAGGGAAATTGGCGCGAAGAAGGTTTTCGAGGGCGAGTTGGTCAGCATATATTTTGATTTCGAGAGCAGAAGTTTAGAAAGAGAAGGCAAAGTTTTGAGGCTTCGACAAAAAGGTGATACGGTTATCTTGACGTATAAAGAGCTTATAAGCCAGGATGAGGCAAAAATTATGGATGAGTACGAGCTCGCAGTTGATGAGTTAGAACCTATGAAGAGAATCTTTGAAGGAATAGGTCTTTTCCCCCTATATGAATTTAATAAACATAGAACGACTTATAAGTTAAGTCAAATAAATTTTGAGATAGATAAATACCCGGATATTCCGGCTTTTTTGGAAATAGAAACTTCTGATTTAAACACGCTTAATGGAATTATTTCCGAGTTTGGATTTTCAAGTGAAGAAGTAAAGTCCTATTCGATTAAAGACGTTCTTGAATATTATAACAAAATCAGCTCTTAGATTTTCGCTTTTAGCTATTGGTTCAAAAAAATAAAAACTTTGTGGATAATTTCGAAATACTAGTGTTATGGGGTGGGTTTAATGCGAAAAGCGAAAAGCTTAGTTTTGTGAATTCACATATTCGGGTAGTATCTGCTTTTCACTTTACCCGTTTGGGAGTCATAATTATAATCATTCGGGTCTTTAATGTTTACCGATAAATCGGACAATCTTTCTGGATATTTTTCATTTTCCACCTCGTACATTTTTATAGCCTGACGAAGTGAAACCAGTTCGGTAAGCACTCTCGTTTTGCTTGGTACTTTAGCGATCCCTTTTGTATATTCCTTTGTTATTGTTTTTGTTTCTATAACTGAATCTTTGGTTTTTTTACATCCTAGAGTCATTAAAACAAATATAATAGATAAAAATATTAAAAAACTTTTCATTTTTCTTTAAAAATGGTGAGAGGTGGAATTGAACCACCGACACCGGGATTTTCAGTCCCGTGCTCTACCGACTGAGCTATCTCACCATAAAAATTATTATATGAAAAAGTTTAATAATGTCAATAGTCAGGATGTTGGGAAGTTAGGAGGTTGGGGGGTAAAACAAAAAATAAAATCCTGTTAATCCTGTTTAATCTGCGTCCAATTATTTGGGTGTTGTGTGAGCTCTGTGTTCTCGGTGTCTCTGTGTGAGAATAATCTTGGGTGGATGTGAGATTTTGGAAATCCTGAAAATCTGCGTGCTATTCATTTTTTTGTTGCTACTCCTTTGGGTTTGCAAATAAAGGGACTTGACTTAGAAATGAATAATGTTATAATTAAAATTATGAAATCCAGGAGTAATGTTAATGCTTTAGTAGCTTGTTTTAAGGAGGAAAAGCACAACTTGCTTCAAATTTCCGGGGATGATTTTAATATAAAAGAAGTTATAACTTCTATAAAGGAAGATTTTGACTCGAAAGATATAGAGGTTTTTTTCCCCGATGATGCAGTAGATGCCCTTAAGAGTTTACTTATGAAGACTTTATTTGGGGGTAAGTTGATAATTTTTTATGACGTGGATACACTTTCCGCATCTTTATTTAAAGAAATTAAAGCCTCTGTGGAGAATCCCGATAGATTGAGCCCTAATATTGTAGTTCTTATTTTTCGAGATCAGAAGAAAATATTGAAGATTGAAGGCAGTTTAGTAGGAAAATTTAAGCCCATTTATGATTCAGATATACCTGCCTGGATTAAGAATTTTGCTGGGAGAATGGGGTATGGAATAAGTAGAGAGGCTATGGATCTGCTTCATTTTCGTTGTGGTGTAAACAGGGAACGGATAAAGGATCATTTAGAGAGAATTGTTTCATTAAAGGAAGATGAAGATAAAAATATTGAGGAAGAAGATTTAAAGAATATAGGATTCTACAGAGATGATACAATATTCAAGATTTCTAATTCAATAGTGGATGGTAAGTACCGGGAAGCTCTTCGATATCTTGTGGAGTATTCGGATAATTTACCTGTTTTTCATTTCGTAAACAGAGATATTAGATGTCTTTTAACCATACGTGCCTCTATTGACGAAAGCGAAGGTACCAAAGAGTTGAACTTAAATAGAAGATTAAACATGCATCCGTACATTTTTAACAAGAAATATCTTCCGGCTGCCAGGAGGTTGTCTTATAATGTCCTTCGGAACAATTTCGAGAAGATTATAGATGCAGAGTATAGGATTAAAAATGGCTGGGAAGAATTCAGTACGAATTTTAACTTTGTGAGTCAACTTCAATAGGAGGAAAGCGATGAGTGAAGAGGTTGCTCAAATTAAAGCTACTATAGATGATATAAAAGAGAAGCTCAGTAAAATAGAGGGGAAGCGAGATTCTATTAGAGATTCGGTATTTCAGAAAGTCAAAGAAGACTATGAGAAGAGGCTTGAAACTTTGAGTGGGCAGCTGGTAGGAAAGAAGGAATTGCTTAAGGAAACTTTAAAAGAAATGGCTACCAAGAAGGAGCCTTTAAAGGATAAATTGGATGATTTACAGGAACAACTTGAGGAGATCGAATTAAGACATTCAATAGGGGAGTATTCGGACGGACAGTATGATTCGATGAGTGGTGAAATAAAAGAAAAAATGGGAGCGATTGAGGGCGACCTGCAGGCTCTGAAGAAAGAGGAAGAAGAGACCAAGGAACTTTTAGGAGAGCCGCTTGATGTAATAGAGGAACAAGCAACAGAAGAAAAGGTCGTTGAAGAAGTAGATGAAGGTGAAGGTGAAAGTGAAGAGAGAGAGGAAGAAGAGGTAGTAGAGGAGGAACCTTTGCCTGAAGTTTCTAAAGAGAATATGATTGCGGAAGAGTTGTTTACCGGTAAGGAACAAACTATTAAAGAGAAAGAAAATGTTTTGTCTGATGTCCCTGCTTCTGAGGAAGAGAAAGATTCTTTCCTTGAAGGACAAGAGGAAGAGGCCAAGAGTGACGAAAAATTATTTGATCTTTCCGAAGGAAAAGTTGGAGAGACTAAAGGGCAAAAGGTTGCGGAGAAAAAACCTTCTGGTGGGTCGGCTGAAGAGGAGGATTGGCTTTCTTCTCTTGAGCAGGAGTTGAATGAAGAAGCTGAAGAAAAAGTGAAAAAAGAAGTAAAAGCAGAAAAAGTGGAGAAGGCAGAAAAGAACGGTGGAGAAGAATTGGTTTCGTTATGTCCCAAATGTAATTATAAAAACAAACCCGATGCCTGGTATTGCGAGAATTGTGGTTCGGAGCTAGCATCTCCGGAGTGAACAAAACAAGTTAAACTATTTTTAATCTTCCGGCACTGAAATTGGAATCTTTGATTTTTTAACAAAAATACGCTTAACCCTTGACAAAAACGAGAAGTTAACTATATATATGCTACAAATTTTATGTATATCTCTGAAATTCAAGATAAAGATTATACGGGATTAGCAAATACAGCTCGGCGATTAGGTATCTCTTTTACCGGTTTAGATAGGGAAGCGCTTATGTTTTCTGTTCTGGGGGAAAAAGCCAGTAAAGAGGGACGTGAATTAATTCGAGGTGTTATTGAAATCTTGACTGAGGGATTTGGTTTCCTAAGAGCCAAAGAGAATGATTATACTCAGAACCCCGATGATATTTATGTTGCTCCTGCAATTATAAAGAGATTTGGAATAAGAACTGGTGATACAATAATAGGAGCTGTAAAACCCCCTCAAAATTCCGAAAAATATCATTCAATTGAAACCATTGAAAGTATAAACTATGTTCATCCGAATGAAGCTAAAGATAGGGATAATTTCAATTATCTCACTCCTCTTCATCCTAATGAGAAAATGAATCTTGAGACAGAAGATGAGGATATTTCTACAAGAATTATTGATCTTATTGCGCCCATTGGTAAAGGGCAAAGAGGTTTAATTGTTTCTCCCCCGAAAGCAGGGAAAACAGTTTTGATAAAAAAGATAGCTCATTCTATTTCCGAGAATCATCCTGAAGTCCATTTAATGGTGCTTCTTATAGATGAACGTCCCGAAGAAGTAACTGATATGCAAAGATCTGTAAATGGTGAAGTTCTTTCTTCGACTTTTGATATGTCTCCTCAGAGGCATCTTCAGGTTGCAAAAATGGCTCTTGAGAAGGCAAAAAGATATGTGGAAATGGGGAAGGATATAGTTATTTTGCTTGATTCTATTACCAGATATGCCCGTGCAAGTAATATGGTTGTACCTCATAGTGGTAAGACGCTTTCAGGAGGGGTTGATTCAAATGCTCTTAGAACTCCAAAGAGGTTTTTTGGAGCTGCGAGAAATATTGAAGAGGGCGGAAGTCTAACAATACTGGCAACTGCGCTGGTTGATACCGGTTCTCGGATGGATTCGGTCATATTTGAGGAGTTTAAGGGTACCGGAAATCAGGAAATCGTTTTAGACCGGAATTTATCAAATCAGAGGATTTTTCCGGCGCTTGACATTCTCGCTTCCGGTACAAGGAAAGAAGAGATTCTTCAGCCGCCTGATACTTTAAACAGAATTTGGGTTCTAAGAAAAATAATAAGTGATATGGAAGACAACTCAGAAGCTATCGAATTTTTGATATCAAGAATGAAACGCTCGGAGAACAATTCTGAGTTTTTGAGACTCATGACAGTATAAGGGAGAGAAATGAAAAAGGAAATACATCCTGAATATAAAGAAGTCAAAATTGAATGTACCTGTGGTAATGTTATAAGAACCAGGTCCACAAAAGAGAATTTACACGTGGAAGTTTGTTCCAATTGTCATCCGGTGTATCAGCAGCTTAGAAAAGAAGGCGAAATTCCGGATCTCAAAAATCTTAAGTAAACGACTTTTTTCCACAGCCAAATATAGTAATATATAGCTCTGCAAAACTAGCAGAAGTCAATTTATTTGTTGTTTTTCAATTAGTTTCGCTTTACTTGAAAATGAAATATCAAAAATTAAAAATCAAAATGACATATTAAAATGCAAAATTACTCTTACCCTGATCGCGAAACCTAAGAGAGTATTTATGTTATTAGTGCAATTCGTTGTTCCTTTTAGGTGTTGTGGGAGGGTCTTAGTGTCTTCGTGCCTTTGTGGTAATTTTTGAATTTAAAGTAAAAGTAATCTTATTTTTACAAATATAAGCAAATTGCGAAAATTCAGAAATTTAAGTTGTTGTTTATTAATAACTTGAATTTTGGAATGATACTTGCTTATATTGTTTATAGATCTTTTGAATGTACATTTTTCTTGTCTTTGTTCTTTTAAAAGCGAAAAGCGAATTGTACAATTAGAGATTATGTGTTTTTCATGGATTCCCTTTCTTTTTGGTAATGCAGGGGAGGAGTCATCTTAATATAATTTTAAAAAACATTTATAGATACCCCCTTATCCTCCCCTGTTGTATTTCCAGTAAAGCAAACGTTGTTCTTAATACCTCCTTGTTTCCGGCCTCTTCTCTTGCCTTTGGCAGGAGAAGAGGTTTTTATTTTTGGGAAAGGAAATATTAGCCACCAAGACACCAAGGCACAAAGAACAAAATTATTTTTTTAATTTTTAATTTCTTTTTATCTTTATCTATTTTTATAAAGTAGTTTAGTTGTTTTTTGTTCTGTTCGTAATAATAGCAGTATCACAGTTGTTGGTAGGTTTTTTAATAAACTCAATACAAAAGTGGGTAGTGGTAGGGTCTTAGTGCCTTTGTGCCTTCGTGGCAAATTATAAAAATAAGGGTTGACATATTTGATTAAGAATGTATAAATATTGTACATTAAAAACATACAAGGAACCTAAAAAGGGGGAAATATGAAAAAATTTTTGTTTTTTGCATCATTAGTTATTCTCATAACCGGAAGTTTTCATGGATGTAAATCCGCTGAAGAAACAGGTGGAAATATCCACTTGCAGCAAGGAAGATATGCTAGGGCTATTGAACAGTTTAAAGAAGCAGAAGCGAAATATCCGGGTAGTGCCGGACCTCTTTCTTCTCTTGCGGTAGCTTATTTTATGGAAAAAGAATATAAAGAAGCAGCGGGATATCTTGATAAAGCTATAAAGATAGACAAAGAAGGAACAGAGGGAAAGCTCAAGGGGTATGAAGATTTATTAAACACCAAATACCTGAAATGGCAGATATTATATAATGGTTCTGTAGAATATTTCAAAGATGATTCGAAAAAGGCGGTTGAATTAGCGAAGAAATCCCTGGATGTAACATATCCGGAAAAAATATCGCAGAGTTATAGTTTGTTAGCAATGATGATGTTGAAAGAGGGTAAAGTAGAAGAAGCCAAAAATTTCTACAAGAAAGCAATCGAAGCTGATAAAAACGATGTTGAACCTTACATAAATTTAGGTCGTATCTATCTAACGGAGCGGGGGTTAGATGAGGCTCTTAAATGCTTTAATGAAGTTATAAAAATGGATTCAACAAAAATCGAAGTTTATGAATTGATCGGACAGGTTTATTTGCTTGATAAGAAGTATGCGGAGGCTATTAAATCGCTGGAGACGGCATTGGCGATTACAGGTCAAAATTCGACAAGCCTTTATAACTTGATGGTTGCGTATTATCAGAGTAAGAATTATGATGCGGCAATAAAAAAAGGAAAAGAAATATTGGAACTTGAGAATGTGAAACCCTCAGTACTGACCACTGTTTATAATCTTATGGGTAAGATATACGAAGCCAGAAAGGATTATAAAAATGCTGTAGCTGTTATAAAGGAAGCGATAGATAAGGGTGTAAATAATTGTGACTCGTATTCCGTAATAGCCCATGCGTATTACAAATTGGGAAAGGTTAAAGAATCTAGTAGTTGGTCAAAGAAGTGGGAGGATTGCGATAAAAATAAGTAATAAGTAAATTAACTTTAGAGACCGAAAAAAGTTACAAGTTAAGGGGTAGGTGAAAACTTACCCCTTAATTTTTTGCCTGATATTAAAATTTGTTTCTTAAATATTTTTCTATCCGTTTATTGGATTCTTTTATTACCTCGAAAGTTTCCCTGCAGGCTGCCAAATCTCTTCCGGCAGGATCGGTAATTGTATATTGTTTGTTCTGAGTATTAAAGTTTCGAAGGAAGGCAATTTTGTTTTTGTTTTCAGGTGAAAGAAACATTATGTAAGTTTTATGCATTTTTTCCATAACAAGGACAATATCAGCCCATTCTATAATAGGTTTGGTCAAAAGGCTTGAAGTATGATCTCCCCTTAGCTTGTTTTCTTTTAGCACCTCTTCTGCTAATTCATATATTTGTGATCCGGTCATTGCTGATATTCCTGCCGAGCGAACATTTACTTTTTTGCTGTCTTTGGTTAAGTGTCTGAGGTGTATTTCCGCCATTGGGCTTCTGCATAAGTTGGCTGAGCAAACAAAAAGAACATTAAAATCGAGATTTTTGCCGAGTTTTACAACTTGTCCGGTTATATTTTCGATTTCGGGTATGGAAATTGCGCCTTTTCGGTAGAGAACCAGTGAGTCCTCGGAAATATCGAGAACGGTGGATTGCTTTCCGGATCCGGACTTCCCATCTATTATTCTATCGACCGGAAGATCAACTTCTTTTAAGTTTTTTGGTGTATATGACCCTGAAATATTCGCGCTTGTCGCGATTAGAGGTATTTTATTCTCTCTGATAAATTTTCTTAATTCCCTGTGATTTGGAATTCTTATACCGATTTTACCTTCTTTTGATAGAACTCCTTGGGGTAGATTTTTATTGCCTTTGAAAATCAGGGTGATTCCTCCGGGTAGAAATTTCTTTAGTTTTTCATATATAGGCGGGATTTCCGTTGCATAATTTCTAATGTCTTTCGCCTCGGAAAGAAGTATTGGAAAAGACTTATCGGAGGGACGTTTTTTTATCTTTCTTAATTTTACTACGCAATCACGAGATAGAAAGCATCCTATACCCGGAACTGTATCGGTTGGGAAAAGGAATATTTCTGTTTTCTTTTCTTTTTTATTCGTCATATTTGAAATGGTGCCGGTACGAAGGTAAGTAAAAATATTATAAGAGAAATTATACCTATAATTTTATGTTTATTGGATAGTTGGGATATCCTATCAAGTGGCGGAGGATGTTTGAATTTAATTACCAAGAAAATCATCATTGCCCAGAAAGCCCAACCTATCCATAACGGTGTTAATAAAATAACAATGCCAAAAGTCACGTAGCCGATTATTCTATTTTTTTCTCCGACAAGGGCATATAAAATATGCCCTCCGTCGAGCTGTCCGACCGGTAGAAGATTTATTGCCGTTATAAAATAACCTATCCAACCGGCAAAAGCTATAGGGTTTAACAATACATCTTTTCCTTCAGTTAGATCAGCAAAATATAATTTTGTCAATAGTTTAATCAAAATTGAATCTCCAAGTATAATACCTTCGTTTCCGGAAATAGTTGCGACTTTTGATAATGAAAGTCCGATTAATATTGCAATTGTCGAAAAGATGAAACCCACTATTGGGCCGGCTGCTCCTATTTCAATCAGAGCGTTTTTATCTCTGATGGGGGATTTCATTTTAATTACAGCTCCGAAAGTGCCGAGCATATGCGGTGCGGGTATGAAGTAAGGTAAGGTGGCATCTACATTATTTTTTATAGCCATAAGGTAATGCCCGAGTTCGTGACTGCCGAGTATTATCATAATCGACAGGGAGAAGGGTAACCCTTTAAAAAGATTAGTTATTGGGGCTACCGGATTAATTCCCTGTTGTAATGCTCCTGCCATCAGTGTGGTTAAAAAGGTTATTATTAGAAGTAAAACGTTTATCCATTTTTTTGATTCTCTTTTTTCTGGTTTCGGCCTGAATGCAACGGAAATGTCAGCTTCCTTACTTTTAAAACCCACGTTGAGATTTAGAGAATCAGCTTTTTCCGTGATATAAGCTAATGCATCTTTTTCCGGTATTCGGAGAGTGCCTTCCCACACAAGACTAAAATGCTCCATCTTGGAGTATTTTATATCCATTACTTCCTTTAAGAAGCTTTCTATCTGGAATGGCAGACTTTCCATTACATTCTTTCCGGAGCCTGAACACCCAGCAATTTTAAACCTTTCCTGATTACGTTTCTCACTGCGTTCGAAAGGAAAAGTCGGGGTTCTATTAAATCTTTATCCCCGTCTAAAACTCTCACATTTTGATAGAAATTATGATAAAGCTTTGAAATGTTAAGAAGATAGTGAGCAACAAGATGTGATTCTCTTATTCTTGCCGCGTCTTCAAGGGCTTCTGTAAATTCAGGTATTTTTTTTATCAAATTCCATTCTTCTTTTTGGTTAAGTTTCGAAATTTTTTCTTTGGAATTTATTCGGTAACCTTGTTCTTCTGCCATTTCAAGTAAAGATGAGATTCTGGCATGTCCATACTGTATATAATAAACCGGATTTCTGTCGGATTCCTCTTTTGCGAGTTCCATATCAAAATCCATGGGAACAGAGGATTTTCGAAGAAGATAGAAAAATCTTGCGGCGTCGGCTCCTACGTCATCTACTAATTCATCTATAGTTATAAATGTTCCCTGTCTTTTCGACATCTTCATGACTTCGTTTCCTCTTTTGAGTGTTACCCATTGAACAATCTTTACTTCTAAGTTTTCTTCAGGATATCCAAGAAGACTTAGGCTTTTTTTGAGTTCGGGTACATGGTCCTGGTGATCGGGTCCAAGAAGGTCGATTAGCAGGTCGTAACCCCGGTCAAACTTAAAGCGATGATAGGCAATGTCCGGAACTATGTAAGTCCAGCTTCCGTCACTTCTTCTGAACACTCTTTCTCTGTTCCCGGGGGTAAACCACAGCGCACCCTCTTTTTCCGTAAAAGGATTAGGTTTTACTTTTTTTAAATCGGAAATTACTTTGTTAACACCTCCGTCTTCGATTATTTGCGACTCGCTTACCCACTTATCGAAATCGATACGCAGTCTTTTAAGGGTTATATTGATTAGTTTTAGTATATGTTCACCGGCAAATTCTCCGTAGTTTTTAATGCCTTTATCCATTACTTCCTTTGCGATTTTTTCGATGTATTCGCCTTGATAGGTGTTTGGCGGATATTCGACTTTATTTCCTTTTAGCTCTTCGATTTTTAATCTTACTGATTCTCCAAGGCAATTTATCTGGTTTCCGCTGTCGTTAATGTAATATTCCCGGTCAACGTTGAATCCCTGAGATTCAAGGATTCTTGCCAGGGAATCTCCGTAAGCGGCACCTCGCGCGTGGGCAACAGTCAAAGGACCGGTCGGGTTCGCTGAAACGAATTCTATCAGAACCTTTTTTCCTTTCCCTAAATCACTTTCTCCATAAGAAGGAGTTACTGCTTCGACTAATTCTTTCAACCAGGACTGTTTTTTTATTTGAAAGTTTATGAATCCCTTGATTTGGGAAGTGGATTCTATTATTTTCGAATCTATTTTATTTCCGAGCTCTTTTGCAATTTCTTTTGGGTTCTTCTTTAGCTTTTCCGCCAGGAGGAAAGGTGCGTTTATACTGTAATCGCCCATTTTTTCATCGGGTGGGTGCTGGATGTCGAAGGCGACTTCTTCGTTGTACAGTTCCTTTATTGTTTTTTTGACGACTTCTCTAAGTTTAGTCCTCATCTTCATATTCCTTTCTTTTTACATCTCCCCATAGTCGTTCGAGATTGAAGTATTCCCGCTGTTCCGGTTGGAAGATGTGTATTACAAAATCAATATAGTCCATCAAAATCCATTTGGCTATTTCATAGCCTTCTATGCTGTGAACATATTTTTTCTTCTTTTTGAGTTCTTCGGAGATCGCGTCCACAACAGCTCTTGATTGAATATCAGAGTAAGAAGTGCAGATTATAAATGCTTCGGTTAAATCCGTCACTTCTCCCACATCTAATTTAACAAGATTACGACATTTTTTTTCTTTTATCTTCTCAATTACTATGTCAATCAGGTTGTTCTCGGGTTTCAATTAACCTCCTATCTAATATTATTTTTTTAGGTAAAACTTTATCGTAGTCTTTTCCAAGTAAAACCAGTACATGTACGCAAAGATTGGAATCTATTACTGCGGAAGTTAATTTGACTTCCAATGCTGAAGCTACAATTTTTGCCCATTTCTTTTCGGGTGAGAGGCGATCTATTACTGAGGTTCTTGTTTGTTCTTCTGCCGCATTATTATAATTGATAACATCGAAACCTTGATTTCTGAGATAATCGGTTGTTATTCGTGCAAGATTTTGAATTCCGCATGCGTTCAGCACCTCAATTTTTATTTTTTTATACTGTACGGGATTGGTAATTTTGTAGCTAAATGAGAAAATATATACTCCTACGGATAATATTAGACTTACGGAGAGTAAAGGAAATTTTTGTTTCCTGCGAACTCTTTTTTTACTTGCCACTCTTTATCGTTGTTCCGGTAGGTATTTTTTTATCCATGATATAAATAAAAGGTTCCAAAATGCAATTCGTTCCGATAACTGTGTTGCCTCTTAGTACAGTATTGGAGTGAATGACTGTATCCTGTCCCACTTCTACCTGTGGTTCTATAAATACTGTGTTTGGCATTATTATGGTAACGCCTTTTTCCTGAAGAGATTCAATCTTTCTTTCTCTTAAAATTTCCGTTATTTCCGATAGATCTTTTCTTGTGTTAACTCCTTTTAATTCGTCAGGATTTTCTATTCTAAAACCCCCGATTTTTCCTCGGTTTTTTCTAATGATAGCAATTGCGTCGGTAAGGTAATATTCTCCCTGAGCATTGTTCGGGGTTGCCTTTTTTAAGGCATCTCTTAGATGCTTTATGGAAAATACATAAACCCCGCCGTTTACTTCTTTGATTTTCTTCTGCGTTGTACTTGCATCTCTTTCTTCCACTATTTCAGTTATTTCGTCTTTTTTTCTTATTATTCGACCGTAGCCTGTTGGCTCATCCGGACAGAATGTCATTATAGTAACATGTAAGGCGTTCTTTTTGTGATAATCTATTAATTTCCCCAAGGATTCTTTGCTTAGAAGAGGGGTATCTCCTGAAAGAACAACTACGTTTCCATCTGTATCTTTAATTTCATTAAGGCCAATTGAAACCGCATCTCCTGTTCCTGCCGGTTCTTTCTGCAGAGCGTATTTTACTCCGGGAAATTTACCTTTTAATTCCTGTCCTTTTTTCCCATAAACAAGTATCATGGATTTTGGTGAAAAACTACTCGCCACATTAATTACCCACTTTATCATAGGTTTTCCCATCAGGTTGTGAAGAACCTTAACCTTTTTGGATTTCATTCTTTTGCCGATACCGCCTGCTAGAATTATGATATGGAAGAGCATTACTTTTTTGCTTTTAATTTCAAGTTCGGTATTGCTAGTTTTACTGCTTTTTCTATTCTATTTACGAAATGAAATTCAAGTCCTTTCTTATACTCCTCGGGAATCTCTACAAGATCTTTCTCGTTATCCTGAGGTAGTATTATGTTGTTTATACCTGCCATTTTGGCAGCCAGAACTTTTTCTTTTACTCCTCCTATGGGGAGAACTTTGCCTCTGAGGGTTATTTCCCCGGTCATCGCGTAATCCGGTGATACCGGTTTCTCGGTGAATATCGAGATAAGCGCTACAGACAGCGTAATACCGGCGGAAGGTCCATCTTTTGGTATGGCGCCTTCAGGAATGTGTATGTGAATGTCTTTATTTGCGAACCTGCCATCCTCAATATTAAATATTGAAGCGTTGGATTTAATGTAAGAAAGAGCTGCTCTTGCTGACTCCTTTAAAACATCTCCTAACTGACCGGTTAATATGAGGTCCCCTTTCCCTTGCATTAATGTTGCTTCTACAAAGTGGATTATTCCCCCTGCTGGAGTCCAGGCAAGACCGGTCGCGACTCCTATGGAAGCTGTATCTTCTTTTTGTTTTCCCCGGAACCTGATGGGGCCAAGATAATCCTCTAATGTTTTTTCATTTATTTTGAATTTTTTACCTTCTTCTTTGGCGATTTTTTTTGCTATTTTCCTGCAAACTTTTCCTATTTCTCTTTCCATGTTTCTGACGCCGGCTTCTCTTGTGTAATTATTTATTATTTTATTAATAGCTCCATCGGTGAATTCTATTTGTTTTTTATTTAAACCGTTTTCTTTAATCCTTCTTGGAACGAGGTATTTGTTTGCGATTTTGAACTTATCCGGAGCGATATACCCCGGCATCCGGATTACTTCCATTCTGTCCAAAAGTGGAGGTGGTATGGTATCCGTTATATTCGCCGTTGTTATAAACATAATAGAAGAAAGATCGAAAGCAACTTCTAAAAAATTATCCCTGAAAGTGTTGTTCTGTTCGGGGTCAAGAACTTCCAGGAGAGCTGAGGCGGGGTCTCCTCTAAAATCATTACCAATTTTATCCACTTCATCTAACATAAAAACCGGATTTTTGGTTTTCAATCGCTTTATATGCTGTATTATACGACCGGGAAGAGCTCCTATGTATGTTCTTCTGTGCCCTCTGATTTCAGCTTCATCGTGGACGCCTCCGAGAGATAGTCGGGTGAATTTCCTGCCGAGTGCTCTGGCAATCGATTGTCCTATTGATGTCTTTCCGACTCCCGGGGGGCCAACGAGACATATTATAGGACCTTTTGCGTCTTTCTTGAGTTTTCTGACAGAAAGGAATTCTATGATTCTTTCTTTTACATCCTGTAAATCATGGTGGTCTTCATTTAAAATTCTTTCTGCTTTGTTGATATCCATATTATCTTTAGTTTTCTTTTTCCAGGGTAGATCGCACAGCCAGTCAAGGTAATTTCTTATAACGTTGAATTCAGGAGAATGGGTAGGAATCATTTCCAGTCGTTCAAGTTCGCTTGTGGCGGTTTCTTCTGCTTCTTTGCTCATTTTCGCCTTTCTTATGCGATCTTTATATTCTTTAATCTGAATGGCGACCGCATCCTCTTCTCCCAGCTCTTTCTTTATTTCTTTTAACTGTTCCCGAAGTATTGCTTTTCTTTGAATATCGGTCAGTTCTTTTTGTACTTTACCTGATATTTCACCCTGTACTTTTGCCCGGGCAAGATCATCTGACAATAAATTTATTAATTTCTCGTAACGTTGTTTTACGTCTCTCATCTGGAGAAGTTCCTGCCTTGCGGCAAGATCAATTTTCAAATTTCCGCTTATGAAATCGGCAAGATTCGAAGTGTTGTCTATATTGAGAGCAACGGTTGTTATTTCGTCGGGAAGATAAGGAGAGTAATCTACAAATTCCTTAAAGATGTTAAGGAGTTTGTTTTTGACTGGTTCTATTTCTTCTTCGCTCACCGGGGCGTCTTCTACTTTTTCTATTTTTGCCGAGATATAAGGTTCTTCCTGAATTATACTCTGAATTTTTATTCTCTTTAACCCCTGGGCGAGAACCCTGATACTGCCGTCGGGGACTTTTATCATTCTTATGATGGAGCCCATTGTTCCATACTCTTCAATGTCTGTTGCCTTTGGGTTTTCCGGAACTTTACTTAAGAATACCCCCATAAGTTTGTCTTTGTTAAGGGCATCTTCTATTAGTTTTATATGGTGTTCTTTTTCTACTGCAATAGGTAGAACCATTGCAGGAAACAAAACTATTTTTCTAAGGGGCAGTATCGGTAATACTGGAGGTACTTCAAGTTCAAGTTCTTCTATAGACGCATTTTCGGTTTCTTGCATTTTCTCTCCTTATTCAATATCTATTATTCTCTCTTTTTCTTTGGCTTTTGGTAAAGTTATACGAATAAAGCCATCCTCTTTATTGACTATAGCTTTTTCGGGATCTGTAGCATAAGGAAGGCTAACCCTTCTTTCGAAAGTTCCGAAAGTAATTTCCATGGAATAAAAGCTTCGCTGTCCTTCTGAGAAAGGATCCGCTCTTTTTCCTGAGATAGTAAGTATATTCCTTTCAAGAGTTATTTTTATGTTCTCGGGCTTCACCCCTGCGGCTTCTATAAGGATTACCAGAGAATTGCCTTTTTCGAACATATTTATGAGAGGTCTCCATCCCCCTTTGTAGGTTATACCTCTTGTAGAATTCATAAAATCGCTGAGAAGTAATTCCATATCTCTCTCGAATCTTTTTATTTCATCAAAAATATCACTCATTCTTCCCCCTTAAAGTAATTATTTCTCCCACCTGAGAGTTTAAGAAAGAGGCGGCATTCCCTCTATTTAAGCATACTTCCAGGGTTTTAAACCCGTCATTTACAAGCGCAACGGGTTTATCCTCGCTACCTTCTGAATATTTTTTTGCTAAATTTCGGATTTTCACACCTTTTATTTCAATTTCAATATCACCTGGTGGAATTTGATTCTTCTTAATGTTGGAAATCAGATTACCGAAATTGTCTATATAGATTATTTTCCCAATTGTTTTATTGTTTTCGAGCGAAGGGCCGTATTCGTTTATTTTAACGGGATTTGTTATCCGGTCTCCCAGGGTTTTTACTTTTTCGCCGGAGGCAAGTCTGGCTGCGACTTCAGCAAAGATATCTCTTCCATCAAACGTACTTGATTTTTTACCGATTTCTTTCTTTATTTCAAAAACTTCAGAGATAACAGGAGAAAGAACTCCGTTATCCGGTCCCACAAAGAAATGTCCGTTTTTAAAAGAGAAGATAGCTCTCCTCTCGCCGCCTACTGTTGGGTCAACTATTACAAGATGGACACTCCCGACGGGGAAATATCCGTAAGATTCATTTAAAATAAAAGAAGCACGCAGTATATCTCCTAGTGGTAGCTGGTTAGTGATGTCGATACAGCTTATCGCGGGATTTATTTTTAGTATTACCCCTTTTACCATTGCTACGTATGGGTCTTTTATACCGAAATCAGTAATAAATGTAACTATTGGCATACCTAAAATATATAGCAGAAAAAACAATACGCAAGGGTGCAAAACCAAGAGAGACAAAAACTACACCGATTTAAAAACATCGAGGAAAAGAGACGTTAGTTACACGGTGTAAAAACATTATTACTTTATACGTATAATATTTTTTACATAATAAAGAACACCGGAGGGTTATTTTTGAGATTATTTAGCCATATATGCGCCTCTAAAAGTTAAAGCCTTGTATAGTAATGCCTTATTTTTACTGAAAAATTATTTTTTGAGGTCGTATATAACTGGAAAATATCTAATTGCTCTGAAATAGCGCCTTATTCGCAGAAAACCTGCTTTTTTAGAAACAAAATGTGTAGTTAAAATTTTACAATATTAATAAAAAACAACACCCCTATTATATTAATATATTGCTGTACAATAACTTAACATTCTGGAACAAGTTTTGTACTTGTAAAATTGAGGTGACAAACTATGTATATATTTTTTGTATTAATGTTAACAGGTGTAAGAGCGAGCGGTACGGCGACTTTGAGCTTTATTTTTCCGAATTCGCAGGAAAATGAAATAGTTCAGGAGATAGAAAAAGTCAATGAGCCAGTAGTAAAGGTTAGTAGAGTTGAGGAAAGTGACGGTAAGCTGGTAATTGATTTGGTTTCCCGTAAAGAGCTTGAGTTAAGCTTTGTTGTTTTTTACAATGATGGTACGATTGATAGCTTTGATGGCGGTTTTATTGACGGTACCCGAAAACTTGAAGTCCCAGTTGTTCTGAGTGGTTCAAGAAGAAAGATAAGGTGGGTAAATATTTTATGGGAGGGAGATGGTTTGGTGGTTTGTAGCGCATCGCATGAAAGTTTGCCCGATTTGTCCCTTAGCTCGGTGGGACAATTTGAAAAAAATTAGACCCACCTTATCTTAACTTCTTTTTTTGTACAATCTTTTCCCAAAAGAGATATAAACATTTAAATTATTGATGCATTTTGAGTTTTTTTATGTTTAATTGTTGCTAATTTTTTTGTTTTATCGAAAGTGTTTTGAGCGGGTTTTTTGATTCTTGATTCATTGAAAAAATCTTATTGTGGGGGTTATTATACTATTGACAAAACAAATATTTCTTTTATAATTATGGTTAAACATAAAAGGGCTTTAGTTTTAAAGAGGGGTTGCGATGAATAATGATTTAAAGAGAATAAAAGAAAGAATGGAGAGGGATCCAAACTCTTTGCTTTTTGCTCAGTATGCGGATCTCTTAAGAAGGGAAGGGAAGACAGAAGAGGCGATAGAGATTGCGGAAGAGGGAGTAAAAAAACATCCGGAATACGCTACAGGTTTTTTGGTGCTGGGCAGATGTTATAATAAAAAAGGAGAAATTCAGAAAGCAATAGACAACTTAGAAAAAGCTACAAACCTTGATAAGCAAAGTATCATCGCATTGCAGGAACTCGGTAATCTCTATATGAAATCCGGAGATAAAGAAAACGCGAAGAAGACTCTCAAGAAGCAGCTTGAACTCGACCCTCTAGACAGGGAAGCCAAGAAATTGTTAAGAGAAATAGAAGAAGATAAGGCGGAAGATAACGTCGGAAGCCTTTCCTCTTTTTTTGAAGAAGAACTCAATAACGGTGAAGAGGAGGCTTCTGAGGGAGAATTCTCTGAAGAAGAGGCTTTGGAAGAGGAGTCCCACGAGGAAGGGAAATCAGAAGAAGTGGAAGTCGAAGAAGAGTCTGATTCGGAAGAAGATGATTTTTTGGATGTTGATGAAACCGAAGATGCAGAGCCGGAAGAATCTTCGGAGGAAATACAAATCGAAAGTATATCAAGTGATGAATTTGAAGGGGAAAGTATGGATTTGGGAGGAGAGGTGGAAGAGGATGTTGCCGAAGACGAAGAAGCTTTCTTCGGCATTGGAGAAGTAGATGAAGAAGAGAAGGGGGGTGCGGAAATAGAAGAAGAGGAATGGGGTGAAGAAGAGGAAGAAGATATTGACAGTGAGGGTTGGGAAGAGGATACGGAAAAGATAGAAGACGAAGGAGAGGAAGAGGCGGAAGAAGAAGTGAAGGAAGAAATAGAAGAAGAGGAAGAGGCGGAGGAAGAAATAGAAGAAGAAGGATTAGAGGATGAAGGTTGGGGAGATGAGGAAGAAGCAGAAGTCGAAGATGAAGAGGCCGAAGAGGAAGTTAAGGATGGAGTATTTGGAGAGGAAGAAGAGGAAGTTAAGGATGCAGTGTTTGGAGAGGAAGAAGAAGTGAAGGAAGAAGTAGAAGAGGAGGAAGAAACGGCAGAATCTAAGGATGAGGATTGGGAAGTTGAGGAGGAAAAAGTAAAAAAAGAAGTAGAGATTGGCGACTTTTTCGGGAAAGAAGCAGCCGTAGAAGAGGAAATAGAAGAACCTAAAGAAGATTTCCCTGAGGCTATGCCGGAAACCGAGTTAAAAACAGTAGAAGTAAAAGAAGTTTTTGGGTTTGATGAAGAAGAGGAAGAAGAAGCAGGGATAGAAGAAGATATATTTGCAGAAGAAGAAGAAATGGCTTTAGACGAGGAGGAAACCCGGGAATTTTCCGATGAGCCAGTAGAAAAAGAGGTGGAGGAAGAAGTAGAAGAACAGATAGAAGAAGAGGTGGAGGAAGAAGTAGAAGAACAGATAGAAGAAGAGGTGGAGGAAGAAATAGAAGAACAGATAGAAGAAGAGGTGGAGGAAGAAATAGAAATAGTTGAAGTGGCGGGAGTAGAAGGGGCTGGTGAAGAAAGCGAAGAAACCCTTAAAGAACTTGGAGAGATTTATGAAAGCCATGGGTTCAAAGATAAAGCTTTAAAGGTTTATGAAAAACTTTATCAAAAAAATAAAAGCGATGAGATTAAAGAAAGAATAGATAGAATTAAAGTATCGGAGAAAGAGATTCTTTTGGATTTGGAAAATGATGAAGTTCAGGGGGAAGGGAGTCTTTTTTCGGAATTAGATAGGAAAGCTCCTATAGAAATGGACGAAGAAAAGGAGCTTATAGAAGGTGGAAAGGAGGGTGAAGAGGGTGGTGAAGAGGAAGTTGATGATAGTTTCCGCGAATGGATTGACGGCTTAGGTGGGGCATCAAGTGGATGATAGGATAGCAAAATTACAAGAGCAATTTAAAGAAAAAAACATTGACTGTTTTCTTGTGGCGTCTAGAGAAAACATTTTTTATTTAACGGGGTTTACCGGTGATTCGAGTATTCTTTTTATAGCTCCAAGAAAAGCTTTATTGATTACCGATTACAGGTTCCAGGGTGAGTTGGTTGATAACGTTAAGAACGCGGACGTTTGCATTACCGAAAAAGGTTACATAAAAAAGCTTACTTCTCACCGCATAGCAACAAGAAAGAGCAGGATTGGATTTGAAGCCCAAGATATAAGCTATGGCTTTTACTGGGAGTTAAGGAAAAAATTGGATTGGTTAAAATTTAAGAGTTTTGATTCTTTTGTAGAGGATTTAAGAATTACGAAAACAAAAGAAGAAGTTGGTAAAATTAAAAAAGCTTGTGAGATATTGGATAAGGCTTTCGAAGATACTATTACTTGTATAAAGGAAGGAGTTAGTGAAACGGATATCGCGACCGAGCTTGAGTATAGAATGAAAAAAGCCGGGGGTGAGAAGCCTGCATTTGAGACGATTGTTGCTTCCGGATATCGTTCTTCGATACCTCATGGAGTGGCATCAAGCAAAAAAATTAAGAAAGGTGAATTTGTTACAATTGATTTTGGTACAACTTACCAGGGCTATAAATCCGATATTACAAGAACAGCTTTTCTGGGGACGCCTACAAAAAGAGATGAAAAGATTTATGAAACAGTATATGAAGCGCAAAAACTTGCATTCGAATCGGTGAAAGAAAATATGAAAACCAAAGATCTGGACAAAATAGCGAGAGATTTTATTTCTAATAATGGTTTTGGTGAATATTTTCCGCACTCGTTAGGGCATGGTGTTGGTCTGGGAGTTCATGAGAAGCCTACTATTTCTAGAAAGGATAAACATTATTTTAAAAAGGGAATGGTTTTTACGATAGAGCCGGGCATTTATATACCCGGTTATCAAGGAGTCAGGATTGAAGATACAATCGCGTTGCAGAACAGCAGACCCACTTTATTGACAAACTCTAAAAGGGAGTTAATGGTTCTATAAATGGCTGCTATATCTGATATAAATAAAGGTGCGGTTCTAAAATATGAAGATTCTATTTACGAAATAATAGAGTTCCTTCATGTTAATCCCGGTAAAGGTCAGGTTTTCGTAAGAACAAAAATGAGAGATATGGGAAGTGGTACTATGATTAGTAAGAATTTCAAGAAAGGAGATAACTTCGATGTTATTTTCCTTGAGGAAAAGGAAGTACAGTTTTTATACAAAGACAAAGGCGAATTTCATTTTATGGACCTTGAAACTTTCGAACAGTACCCGATTGAAGAAGAAGTACTGGGTGAATCCAGGTTCTACTTGAGAGAAAATATTAAATGCAAGGTAAAAATTTCAGAAAAAAGAATACTTGGTATAACAATCCCTAACTTTGTTACGCTCAAAGTGGCTTCTACAGAGCCGGGGGTAAAAGGTAACACAGCTCAGGGTGGTTCAAAACCAGCTATTCTTGAGACCGGTCTTAAAGTTAAAGTTCCCTTATTCCTTAAAGAGGGAGAAGAGATTGTGATAGATACAAGGACCGGCGAATATATAGAAAGAAAATAGTAAGGAGGAGGTATGGAAAAGGTTAATGAAAGTATCGGATATGAGAAACAATTAAGGGCTGGTGAGACTTTATTCAAAGAAGGCGACGCGGGGGATGAGATGTATCTTATAAGATCCGGTAAGATTAAAATCGTGAAAGATCTGGAAGGCACAACTAAGACTCTTGCTGTTATAGGGGAAGGCGAATTTTTTGGAGAGATGGCTCTTCTGGATAAGAGTCCGCGTTCCGCGGCTGCAATCGCCGAGAGTGATGCGAAACTTATTATAGTAGATAGAGATGCTTTCTTAAGTTCTGTAAATAAAAATCCTTTTATAAAATATATTATTGAGACTTTAACAACTCGTTTAAGAAAAACAAACAATATGTTGAAATACTTCGCCGTGCCTAATGAGAAGATTCGATTCCTTTTGTTTGTTAAAGATCGATTGAGTAAAAATGAAGAAGGGGATATGGATACAAGGTTGGATTCCGGAGGAAAAGAAATTGCTCAGGTTACCGGAGTACCTATAGATAAAATAAAAGAATATCTTAAAGAATTGAAAGATTACAATATCGCGAGTCTCGAGTTGACTGTAGTTATAAGATCTCCTGAGAAACTTCAAAAGTACGAAGAATATATAACACTACAGGAAGAGTTTAAGGGAAGATAGGATAATAGGACGCAGATCAACGCAGATTTTCAGGGTTTGTAAAACCCAACCCACAACACCAAATTAATATCATACGGAGACATTGAGACACAGAGAAGAAAATATATTTTTGTTTGTTTAAAATCCCACTCCAACAAACCCAATGAACTCTACAAACTCAACAAACTAAATCTCATACGGAGACACAAAGAGCACAGAGATTTTTATATGTTGTTTAACCAAATCCCAACCACTAAATCCTAAATCCTAAGAAAACCATTTAACTTAGATTCAAAGAATCTACGAAGAGAAACAACAAATCACACCCCGATAAGGTCATTCTTCCTTACGGGGCAGGCGAATATCACGAATGATTTTTGTTTTTCCTGTATTTGGAAGGTACTTAAAGCTGGATTTTTACGGGAAAACTGTTAAAGCTATCTACTTTATTATTAAAATTTTCCCGGTTAAATGTATTTCTTTGCATTGCAAACTACAGAAATATACACCAGGACAAACCCCTTGAGTATTCCATTCGATTTTATATGTACCGGGATTCAAAAAATCCCTTTTAAAATAGAAAACCCGTTGTCCCAATATGTTAAATATCGAAAAGTTTATGTGCCCTTTTCTTCTCACATCAATCACAAATTCTTCTTGAGATCCCGACAAAATGGGTGAAAAGGATAAGCCAAAAGGCTGCCCGGCGTTAAACTCTTCAATATGGGAAAAGTTGCCTTCTCCCGGTGTTTTAAGTGCGGTTTCTATGAAATCACTTATGTTATTGTCCGTATCTTCGCCATCCGGATATCGCGATAAACTATTAGTATTTGCTATATCGGGGGCAGGTAATCCTTCACCTGTAAATACAAAATCACCGCTTCCGTATCCCAGCGCGTCGATGGTTATTCCGTTAAATCGTAGTTCGATGTTATCCGGACCGTTCTGAAAATTGACATTAGCTGTAATTGTATCAGCATTTGCCACACAACTATCCTGCGCGATAACAAAAAATCCATCAGGCGGTATCGAATAACCGGTAAGGTCAATGCTTTTATAATCATTACCGTTTGAACCCTTTACTCCCACAACCTCTATTCCATCCAGAGAAGCTCCAGGGCGACCGTATAATTCTACAAAACAGGCTGTATCTGAGCCAGGGGTATCATAACAGACTTCATTGATTGTTATTCCCATATTACCCACATAATAGGCATTTGTATCAGAAACCGTAATTGAATCATCATCGTCTTTTATCCATAGATAATAAAAAACAGTATCACCTGCTGACTGATGCGGAATATTGTAAAAAAAAGTATCTCCGTTAATTGCGGAGTGAGTAATGGCAATATAAGAATCTAAATTATTAATCCCATAATAAAGAGAATCGTCTGTTATATTGCCATCATCTAATATTTCGGTGTAGATGTTTTCCGCGTCGGTTTGAGAAGGATGAGTCGGTATATGCCAGATTCTTTTTACAAAGGGAGGCGGTTCCGTAATGGTTATAAATTCAGCGTCGTCGATGTAAAAAACGGCATTTCCATCCCAATTGTCGTCAATATCGTGCGCTCTTATAGCAAGTCTTCCCGAATCAGCGCCGAAAGGAACGTTTACCACCATCTCGAGCTGCTGCCATTCTTCACTGTCAACCGAATAGGAACCATAATTTGGATTACCTACATTCCAAAAAGCTGACAGCTTGAGCCTGCCGGCAGGATCGTTGTCGTAAACCCATACCCTGAGCGTGCACGGCGCTCCCGGAGAAATTTTCACAGGGTCGCTTATTACATCGGCATTGCTTTGCGTGGTAAGAGAATCTTTCAGGCTAAAATCGCCTCCGTGGGCGATGCTATCTTCCCTGAAAACGGTAATACCTGAGCTATATGTCCAGTTATCAGGGATGTCCCCTGTCCAAAATTCGAACCCCGGGTTAACGAGCAAGTTATCCGCTGAAAGAAAAAAAGCGGAAAATATATTAAAAACACTCAAGATGGATATCCTTTTCGTAATCTCCCCCTTTTGCTTAAATTAATTTACAATAAAATTATAGAGATTATAATTATAATGTCAAGTAAAAAAAATCTCACAGGGAGGCACAGAGAAAAAATATTTAACCACGAAATACACCAAATGCACGAAATATTTTTGTCGTTTAAAACCCAACACACACCAAAACTGAGAGTAACAACGAATTACACGAATAGCACGAATAAAAAAATGTTGTTTTAACTAAAAGCTAAAACCTAATACCGAAGACCTAAAACCTAATTAACTATTCAACTACTAATTTGTCTAAGTCAAGGGTCAATCTTATATTTATTTCTTAACTTAGATTCGGAGAATCCTCGAAATCCAAAACTCGAAACCCGTAATTCGAGACTAAAATAACCACAAAGAGACGGAACTACACCTCTTGACAAAACACCCAAAAAACGTAAACTGATAGTAATAATATTTATTACTTCTGGTTTATGGTGTATGTATATGAGTAAGGATAAGGATTTTGTTTTAAGTTTATATCAATCTAGGAATACCGTGTTCACGGTAAATGAAATAGCTTTGCTTTTAGGAGATTTGAATCGTGATAATTTGAAGGCTAGGATACATTATTATGTAAAAACAGGGAAGTTATTAAGTTTAAGGAAGGGTGTTTACGCGAAAAGAGGATACAATCCTTTGGAGCTTGCGGTGAGGATTTATACTCCTTCTTATATTAGTTTGGAAACTGTTCTGGAGAGAGAGGGGGTGATTTTTCAGAAATACGAAACTATCTTTGCTGTTTCTTATTTGAGCCGGAAGATTGAAGTTGATAATCGTGGAATTCAATATCGCAGAATCAAAGAGGATATATTGATAAACAAAGAGGGAGTAGAATTAAAAAGCGGATACGCAATAGCAACAAAAGAGAGGGCTTTTCTTGATGCATTATATCTTTATAAAGATTATTATTTTGATAATACGGATATCCTGGATAAAGATATTATCTTAAATATGATTAATATTTACCAATCGAAAACGCTAAAAGAAAAAATCGGGTATATTATATAAGATGCTTAATATTCAAAGCCATAAATATATACTGGTTCAAATTCTAAAAGATATCTATTCTGATAGAGACATCTCTTCAGTTATAGGTTTTAAGGGCGGAACCGCCGCGTATCTTTTTTATGGTTTACCCAGATTTTCTGTTGACCTCGACTTTAATCTATTGGAATCCGGGAAGAAGGATGTGGTTTTTGAGCGAACGAAAGGCATTCTTAAGGAATACGGTAATGTTAAAGTCGCAAGAGAAAAAAGATATACGATATTTTTTCTGCTTTCGTATGGGGAAGAAGCTGCGAATATAAAGGTAGAGATTTCCAAAAGAGAATTCCCTGATAATTATGAGGTAAAAAATTACCTCGGAATCCCAATGCTGGTAATGGCACAAAAGGACATTTTTGCCCATAAACTTGTTGCTTTTCTTGATAGAAATGGTATCGCCAACAGAGATCTTTTTGATTTATGGTTTTTCTTTAAAGGTAACTGGAAAATTAATAGGGAAATAGTAGAATTAAGGACAAAAAAGAAAATTAAAGATTATCTAAAAGATTGCATTGAACAGGTAAAGAAAACAAATGAGACTTATATATTACAGGGACTTGGTGAGGTTTTGGATACGGAACAAAAGAAGTGGGTAAAAAAGAATCTCAAAAAAGACCTGATATTTTTAATCGAGAACTATCTGGAGTCTGATTAAATTAGCCACGGAGGCGATAGAAGAATAGAACGCAGATAAACGCAGATTGACAGGATTTATTATTGTTTGAAACCCGTCTCCCAACCAGATATTTAGACAGGATTAACAAGATTAACAGGATTTTAGAAAAGGTTAATAATTAATATGAATTATTTTAAGATTTCAGATGAAATTTAAAAGGGGATTTGGTTTTTGGGCGACACACCAACGCGCCAACAGACTAACCCACCAACCCCACACACGGAGGTATGATGTTTAAGAAATATTTATTAATTGTTTTGTCTTTTTGTTTTCTACTCGGAATGGCGACAAAGGCGGAGGTGGAGAATTTGGAGAAAGAAGCTAAGCCGGTATCTACGGCGATTGAGGGTGGAAAGGCTTTTGAGGCTGAAGAAACTCCATTAATTAAACCTGAGGAAGAACCGGCTTTATACAGAACCGAAATAAAGCAAATAACTCCGAATTCTGGAATAACAACCGGGCATGTTATCGCTTATGGTCATTATATTAAACCGCCATATAAGTTGGAAGTAAGAGAAGACACATTATTATTTTTGAATGGATTGCGGATTTATCCATGTTTGATTAACTTAAAAGTTCGCGCCGAAGAAGAAAGGAAAATTGATGAAAAATATAAAGTAGCTGATATGGAAGCTATTTCTGTTTTTGAGCGGCAAGAGATTTTATTTGATAAAATACGTACAGTATACTATGAGATTACCCCTATGGAAGGAAGAGAAAAAGCTATCGATTCTATACTTGATTTGATAAAGCAAGATTCTATTGTTAATGTGGTTGATACAAACCGTTGGGAACAAAATGGGTTTACCTTAGATGTTGAATATTATTTGCCTGGATATTGTGAGCCTCCAGACCCCCCATGTTTTTTATCAATTGAATTTCGTGTTGATTCATCTCGTAAGCTTTCTCCATATTTTAAGAAAAGAGTAAAAGAAAGAGCAATAGATGAAAAAGTACGTTTAGGGAAAGATTTAAAAGAAAATAAAACGATAATTTGTACTTCTTTTAATCAAGCTATAAATACATATAAGGAGTCTGACTTCTGGGAGATCTTAGAAATATTAAAGTCCAAAGAATTTTCCTTAAATAAAAAGTTGGAAAAACTGTTTTCGATTGCTGCTGTCGTAAATGGTAAGGAGTTAATTTACAATTTTGAGCCTACGGAGTGGCCTCTTAATAGGAAATCAGAGGATTAGCTTATGGTAAAAATAAGACCAATACTAATATTCTTGTTATGTTTTACTTTCAAAAGCATAACACTTTTAGCCGTAAATCCTCCTCAAATACCTGAAGGGATTGATGGACTGTGTTTTGTACCTGCGAATACAGAAGGTGTTGAACATCAAGTTGGAACATAGAGGGGTCAGGTCTTGTTTTTTGAATTTTCAAATATAGGATATATTATATGAGTAGACCATTACGAATAGAATTTCCGGGAGCCGTTTATCATATTACTTCTCGTGGAACCGGCAAACGGAACATATTTTTCAATGATAAGAATCGAAAAATGTTTCTTTCTCTTTTATGGGAAGTTGTTGAGAGGGAAAAATGGATATGTTTCGCCTATTGTTTGATGGATAATCATTATCATTTATTAATAGAAACAACAAAACCAAATCTCTCAAGGGGAATGAGGGAACTAAACGGTATTTATGCGCAGAAGTTAAATTATATTAAAAATAGTGTCGGACATGTTTTTGAAAGCAGATATAAATCAATACTTGTGGATAAGGACAATTATCTTTTGGAGTTATGCAGGTATATTGCTTTAAACCCGGTAAGAGCGAAAATAGTAGAAAATCCGGAAGACTGGAAGTGGAGTAGTTATAGAGCAACTGTAGGTTTAGTAGAAGCTCCAAAACGCCTTAATGTTGCATGGGTTTTATCGAATTTCGATGAAAATATTGAGAAAAGTAAGAAAAAGTATAAGAAATTTGTATTTGAAGGTATAGGGAAAGAAAGTCCATGGAGAGAATTACGCGGTCGAATATTCCTGGGAAGCAAGAAATTCATAGAAAAATATCAAGAAAAACTATCTACGAAAGAAAATGAGAAAGAAATAGCAAAAACAGAAAGATTTGCGAGTAGGCCTGATCTTGAAGAAATATTTAAAGATGTGAAAACAAAAAAGATTAGAAATAAGAAAATTTACAAAGCATACGAAGAATACAGGTACAGCTTAAAAGAAATCGGAGATTTTTTCAATATACATTACTCAACAATAAGCAGAATAGTAAAAGAGATAAAAGAAGCAAGAAATGAAAATTCAAAAAACAAGACCTGACCCCATTGGCTGGGGGTGAGTGGAGGAGAGATATATAGTGTTTTTTCCTAATTTATTTTTTACAATTGTTTTAATGCTTGACAAAAGCGTATATTTTCGTAGAATATTAAAGTATGTTTTTTGATGTGTGAGGGGATATTTTAATCGTTTTAATAATTTGGCTATTTAACTGAATTAAAAGGAGGTAAATATGTTTAATCGTAGAATATCTTTTTTATTGGTTTTATCTTTTTGTTTCTTGCTTGGAATGGCGACAAAGGCGGAGGTTGAGAATGTGAAGGAGGGGCTTGATACGAGTGTTGAAACTAAAGGGATAATCCCTCTGGAAAACTGGGAGAGAAACGAAAAAATAGATAGTAAGGTATATAAGATTGCCAATGAATTGGAAAAAATATGTGAAAAAAGCAAAGGGGATTATGAGGCAATTGGATGGAATATGTCCGCGGCAAGATTGGTAAAACAGTTGAAAGATTTGGGTAAAGATGCGTTGCCGGCTATTTATGATGTGGCTAAGGATACAAGTAGAAATGTGAAATTAAGGAAAATAATGATGAGCGAATTGGGGTTTTCTAAAGAACTGGCTGTTATAGGACCGCTTATTGATTTCCTCTTGAATAAATCAGAAGATACATTTTTAAGGTATAATGCAGTAGATTTATTAGGTCGAATTTTAAAAAATACAACTGCTACACCTGCTTTGATTAAAACAATGGAAGACAAGAGTAACCCTTCAGAGATTCGATCTAAAGCTGCTTGGGCAATTTTTAGCATTAGAGACAAACGAGCTATCGCTCCGCTTTTGGAGATTGTCCAGACCGAATCAGATGAGAAAGTGAGAAGAGCGGCTATCGCAGCTTTAGGATCTAATGCCTATGCCTTTAAAGATACAAGTGTAACGCCGATAATAATTAAAGTAGTAAAGGAAGAAAAGAGTAGTTCAGTAAGAATGATGGGATATGAGTGCTTGGGTACAATTGGAGCTTTAGGGGATGATAGAGCTGTTTCAGCACTCGTAGATGTTTTAAAAACTGAAGGCCCAAATTATTATATAATAAAAGCCTTGGGGATATCCAAAAGTTATAAAGCGAAGCAAGTTTTAAAAGAACTTCTCAGTCACAAAGACGAGAGTGTTCGTTTTGAAGCTGCGAAGGCTCTACTGGTCACGGAAGACAAATCAGTAATTCCCGAAGTAGAGAAGTCTGTGTCCGAGTTTAAAAACGAGGGATTTAAGAGGGTAATCAGCAATTCTATGGAAGAACTAAAAAAATCAAATGATTAAAATTGGGGGATTTGAAATGAAAATAAGGAGATATTTTTCAATATTAATTTTTAGTATATTTCTTGTCTCTTATGCGCAACAGGATATTTCTCCCGGTTCGGAAATAGGTGATGCAATATTCAGAACATGTGTATTCGATACGCCTCAATGGATAAATTTAGGTCATACTGCCATTTATTTTTGTAGTGAAGGCTTTTTTGAATGGGATACCCAAGATGATTTAATAAATTCAACTGGTACACATAGCGTTATTCAAGCTACTGGCGAAGGTGTAGAGCTTGGCTATTGGCCTTTTTCTTTTTTCCTGGAAGAATACACTCAATGGGGTAATGGATATACAGCAAGAGGTGGGCTTCCTCTAGAGACAAGGAAGACAATAATAAATATTGCAAAAGCCCAGTATGGTGCTCCATATCCTCAGCTTTTTAATGAATGGTATTACCCGAAAATAATGACGCCAAGAAATATGGCGCAAGGTGAGGAGGGTTGTTTCCGTTGTGACGGTTTAGTTGAATATTGTTATGAGCAGGTAGGGATAGCATTCTTCTCTGAAGAGGAGAAACAGGATTGTTGGTTCGATTTTCCTTTAAACGTATGGCCTACATTCTACCCAAAGGCATTGATGGATAGAATGACTCCTGAGGCTCCAACTCCTCCTGAGTTAGAAGTAACTTCTCCCGAGGATGGAGATCTTATCGAAGATGATGTCAGCATAGAATTTACAGCTGATGATGGTTCAAATGGATCAGGGATAGATATTATTTATATCTTCATAGATAACAAATTGGTGCATAAAGATGATGAGGATTCAGATGGAGGTAAAGAAGTAGAATATGATTGGGATTGTTCGGGTGCTTCTGAAGGAACGCACTATATTAAAATAGATGCTTACGATAGAGCCGGGAATCTTAGGGAAAAGGAAATCAAAGTTTATAAGGGAGAGGCACCAATAGTTGTTTATACTGCACCATCAGGGAAATCAGATGTGCATATAGATATAAAAACAATAGTTATCAATTTTTCCAGAGAGATGGATAAAGTATCTACTGAAGGAGCAGTAAAAATCGAACCTTCCTTACCTTACACTACTTCTTGGTTTGACGAGAGTACTCTCGACCTTAATTTAAGTGCTATGCTTGATTATTGTAAAGAATATACGATTACCATCTCCGGCACAGCAACCGATACTATAGGAGTTCATCTAGATGGAAATGGGGATGGGAGACCAGGTGATCCCTATCCTTTCTCATTTACAACCGAAAGTCCTGAGCTTAGCCTTACGTTGACTCCCGCGACCGATCTTTACGAACTTAAGAACCCGGGGAATTGTCAATCAAAAACAGGTAATATTACCATTAACGGTAGTAAATTATTAAAAGAAGTTACCTGTAATTTATCAAAAACAATAACCGGGAGCGGACTTGGCTTCTCATGTGGAAAAGGACCATTTACTATTCCTGTCGGAGGAAACCAACCCACTCCCTTTACAGTTACAGCCTGTAATGAAGGAGGAATTTCGGTTAATTTAGAAGCAATTTATAAGGGCAATGTTTGCGGGACTACCGTTGGAGGATATTCGGCTTCTTTAGAAAAAGAAAAAGACCATCCTGACGATAATCAATCTCCGGGAGTAAGCAGTTATCCTGCTTCTATCGTTTTGGCAGATGATACTCTCGGTAATCCTGATAAGGTTGGTATATTCATATACGGATGGACAATAGGGTACGCGCATTTGCTTGGAAAATATGGAATACCCATTGAACCTGTCTTTTCAGACTTTACATACTGGAAAAATCCTGATACCTTACTTTCCGATGAAGTAAAACTTGTCGTAATAGGTTCTGGAGCGCTTAGCGGTTTTAATTCTCATGAATTTGAACAAAAATTGGAGGATTATGTTGTAAATGGTGGAAATTTACTTGTATTTACACAGAAGTATGGTGCGGATTTGTCCGTACTTCCCGGAGAGATAGGTGGATATGGATGGAATGAAGATCAGTCATGTTTTAAGAATGCCGCATATTTAAACCAGTGGCATCCAGTTTTTGCGGGGCAGACAAGACAGCTTATGACCTGTAATGTCGACGGTTATATTTCCGAATATCCCACTAATGCCGAAGTTTTACTTGGTAGAACTAAAAATGATATGCCGGCTCTTCTTTATTATAATTACGGAGCGGGAACTGTCATCGTGACTTCCATGTATACCGATTGGGGTTATGGGCATAATCAACGATCGGGAGCGGAGTTAAATTTAATCAGGGATTTGACAACCTGGGCATTAAATCCCGAAATGGAAATTCCGGAATTTTATTCAGATTCATCTGTATCTGTTCCTGTTTCGATCGAATATTTGGCGAATGATACAGTCATGGCAACCACCGCGATTATTAAGGTGTATACTCCCGATAGGAAATTATATGATTCTACTGCTGTACCCGTTTCTTTAAATCCCGGAGGGAAAACAGAATGGGTATGGAATGCTGCGTCTCTTCCTGAAAATCTTGGATTATGGATAATAGATTACGCTTTGATGGATGGAAGCGGAGATTGGGTTCAGGGATACAACAGGGGTGCAATTTTTGCTCAGAAGGAAGATGTTCCTGTAGGTGATTATAATCTTGGTGATTTCCAGATGTGGGCGACTTCGGATAAGGAAGAAGTTATGAAAGGGAATATGGTTAACTTTGGGATATTTGTGAAAAACAATACGAGTTCTTTATTTACAGGAAAAATAATGGTTGGTGTTCATGAAGATAATGGAAGCTGGTGGAAGGTTATTGATTCGTTCCCTGATATCACAATACCTTCCGACTCAATAGTCGAAGTCGAATATAAATGCCCGCTTTATCTTTCTACCAGTACTTCCTTTGGACTGTACAAAAATAGCCAATATTCTTACAATATCGCTTTCAAGAATGCCTTAGCCCGTTGCCAGAAGGGCGTATGGGTAATACAGAATCCTTTTTTACTGTCTCTTTCCAGAGATAAGTCTCAATATGTGTTAGGCGTAGATTCGGTGCATTATAGAGTTACAGTGGGGAATAAGTTTTCCGATGCTCGTTCTCCCTTTGTCAATATTTATACCTTGTTAGATTCGGTAAGATATAATTTATGGAGTGACACGGTAGAACTTTCCGGGGAGGAGAGAAAAGAAGTTGAAGGGAATTTCTTTCCGATGGATTACGATACAACTGTGGGAAAAGAAAAATTGTGTTGTGATCTGTTCTATAAAGATAGTTTGTGGAATTCTGCGAACACAAAATTTTATTTGACCTATCCAAATATCCAGTGTTCACTTGCTCTTCCCGATTCATTCAATTATGGAGATTCAAATCGTTATACGGTGACGTTAACTTCGGAGGCAGACTATATACCGTCGGGGAAACTTTTAGTAGAGGGAATAAATTTTTCGGACTCCTTAATAATTGATAATGTCCCCGCTCCGGAGACAACATTTGTGTTTGATTACCAGCCGGATGCATGGGAGGTATCAGGAAGGGTTTCTAATAATAAATTAAAAGTACAATATCAATACGGAGATAAAACAGTCAAGACGCAAAAGAATCTGCCTTTCCGTCTACCTCTTATATCTGCCTTTAGACCTGATTATCCTACACCGCAGGGCGGTTTTATGCCGGAGGATACTGCGGTGTTTAACGCGCAGTTAGCTCTTACGGGAAATCTGTATGGAGTACCTCTGGAATTTTGTTTATGGAGTGATTATCTCGGAGCTGATACCCTGAGGGATACTATAATATTAGATCCCTGTTCTCACAGGACAATTACTTTAAAAACCTATACGGATATGAGTACTCCGGCAGATACTTTAATATCATATAACTATCGAATGAACTATTTGAATAAGGAATATACAACCACAGAAGAACTTCAATATTCTGTCCTGCCGCCTGAAGCAGTTATCCACTGGCCCGTAAATGATACTTTTTCGATTGGAAACACCATTCCGATAACGTTTACAAATAGTATTAAAGTTCCTTCGAGAGTGGATATCGAAGCCGTTTATCTTCGTGGTGATTATAATGCTGGCGATGTTATCGAATCTTTTGATGGTCCTGGGGAGGTAGAGGTTCCGGGAGGAGGTTCTTATATTTTTCCTATTACAGTTCCCGAGTGGAAAAGCGGTCAATATCGGTTAGATATTCGTTCAGAAATGGTGGAAGGTAGGGGTATTAACCTGGATTTATTCGAGTACGGTTGTCCTATATATATCGATGGTATCGAAGCGGATATCCAGGTGTCAACTCCCAAGGATTACTACGGATACGGTGAAGATATTCCGTTTTCTTCATTACTGGAAAATGGCAAGTACGGATGGAATGGGACGGAAGCTCTTTCCGTTTATAGCAAAGGAGACACATTAGGGCAGTTTTCGATATGGGATATAACAGAAGATGTTGACACATTTGGGCTTGTTGATGATGGCAGTGGTGGTCTTGTTCTTGATCCGAATTATTCCCTGAAAGTTATTGGTTATGCATATAGATTTGGCTATCCTGACGAATGGGGCAATTTATGGGTGCCTTACAATGAGGATAGTTCGGGAATAATAGAAAAATGGGATGGACCTGGATGCAATCAACTTCTTGCCAGGTTTGAGCTTCCTAATAGTATTACGGACTATTGTACAATTGCGAAAATTATTCCTCATCAGGGAATGCTTTATATTCTTCTTTGGAGTGAAGGTATAGGGATATGTAAGTTGAATTCCACTTCGGGTGAGATAGAAGGCTTTCATTTTCGAGGAATTCCATACTGGGGCCTAAGAGGTATTGCACTTAAGGAGAATGGTAACGTTCTAGCACTTCAAACTGGTGTTGTTGAGGAAGGGGCTATTGTGTGGGAGCTCTCAAGTTCCGGAGATAGTATTTCGACATTTACTTTGCCCGGTGGAGTGCGGTATAATCTTAATGGTATTTGTTATAAGAATGGAACAATTTATATCACCACTAACAGAAAAATCATAACGATTGAGGGAGAGATAGTCGATTCTTTTGGAATAGGTTTCAATTATCTTGGTCCTATTTCCGTTGGAGATAACGGAAAAATAGCAACACTTAATTTACGCGATGAAGATAGTCTATACATTGTACTTTTCTCAGAGGAGAGGGAATTCGAGACCTGGATAAACCTATCGGGTGTTGTTTCGGAATGGGTGGATGATATAACTTTCTACAACGAGGATATTCTTGCCGGGAGATGGTATAATAACTATGTAGCACCGGTATTCGGAGAATTCGGCAAAGAAAATGGATTAATTAGAGCTGGTTATTGGAAATGGTTTAATAACTTACCAAAAGAGTACCGGTTTCTTAGTTATAAAGGTTCTGATGCGGTAAATTCAGGTTCAATTTTGTATCAGAGTATGGGTCTTAGTGGATATCCGGGTGAAGAGGATCTTTTGCCTCTTGAAAATTTGTATGGGTCGGATTATCTTTTGCCTATTTTCATAACGATGCAGGGAGACTGGCACGATTCACCTGTGTTTTATGATTGCTTATTAAATCTTAAGGTCTTGAACGTTCTTGACTCGCTTATTGTTAAAAAAGGGTATGATTTAAATCTTTCGCCATCTGATAATGTATCCTTTGCCGATACTATAAAGGATACGATACCTCCTTGTGATTATTGTATTCTTGGGGAGGCGTATTCCGAATATCCCCAATCGATAACTTCCGATTGGAAATTATTCACAGTAATCGGAGATGACCTGACTCTCCTTCTGAAATCAGACAAGGAAGAAGGCTTTGTCGAAGATACATTCAGGATAAATCCTATCACAGTAAACCCACTTCCTCTGGAAGAAGACAGTTTACACTTACTGATAAAGGGATACTACAACGAAAGTGAAACCACATATGTCGATACATCCTTCGTTTTATTGGCAGAAACTACGGATTCGTTCCCATTCATTATTACGCCCGAGGAGCCTTTGATTATAAAAGCGGAACTCATTACCCCTTCCGATACCATCAGAAGAGATTTTGCTCCCATTATAAAGAGCAGTAGAATGTTGTTATTAAATGTAAATGCTCCGGAGGTGACAGATCTTTTACCTTTCAGTGTTATCTCTGAGGTGTATAATTATTCCTTTAGTACCCTTCCAGTGGAGGTTAAGAGGATATTTTTATCGGATACATTGAGCGATTCGATTAATCTTGAAATAGAAGGAGCTTATACTTTTGTCGATTCATTCGTTACAACAAAACCCGGAACTCTAAAAGTTATTGCCACAACGGGTAGTGAAGTTTTCGTAGAAGAAAAGTTTATTGATTTTGGATTTAATGGTATTGTCGTGCTCGATTCCTTATACAGGGTTTCTCCCGATTCTGTGGAGATGAACGGGATTGTAAGTAATGAAGGACTTTATACTCTGGAATGTAAGGCGCTTTTCTGCCTTGTGGAAAGCGGAGCTTTGCCGGTAGCTAACGATTTAAATCTTACAGCGACATTCTCGAATTTCAACTCACCCCATGGAATAGAAGTCAATAAAGAAGCCATATCTATTCCACAGGGCAAGCAGCTAAATAATTCAATTGCTTTATCAGCGAAGCGTATGGCTCTTTCTTCAGTGACAAGAGTCGGTAAAGATATTACCCTTTCCCAGTTTGTTAGACAGTTAACAAGAGCCGGTGTGGATACCTCTTTCTCGGCAATTTACCTTCCTCCGGGAAAAACGGATACTATACCAATCATGTTTAACCGGCACGACGTCGGTAGTTACGAGTTACAGGCATTTCTGTTTACCGATTCTTTAGATTTTATGTTCGATTCAACGTCTTCTCATGTTAATGTTGTAGGGGAAAATCAGGTATTAGTTGATTCTCTAATTGTTTCCGAGAATTGCGATTCTAACGGAAATGTTCTTTTGACTGCTATTGTAGATAATCAGTCTTACAGTTCTTTCTCCGGTAATCTTACGATTAACTCTCTTGTCTGTTATCTTGATTCTGTTATTGAAACACCTTCCAATTCAAAAGATACCGTAATGTTTAAGCTTACTGACCCGATAGATGAAGGAGAATATCCCTTTACCGCAACAATAACCGAAGGAGGAGTTCCCGTAAGTGAAAAAATACAAAATCTTGAATTTCATCCCGTATACCGGTTCGATTCCCTGCCAATTAATCTAACAGTATCCACACCCGATTCCGGAATAATAGAAGTGTTGGTTAGCAATATCGGAAATGCACGGGGAGAAAGAAGAGTAGCAGTTAATCTGGCTGATGTTATAAGTATAAGAGAGGATGCGGTTATCGAACCCGCGGCTTCCGATACTTTTTCTGATAATTTCCTTATCCCGGAAGACTTCCCCGGAGGAGAGTACTTCGCGGATGCTTCGATACTTAAAAACTTCTATCCTGAAGTCGATACTTTCTTTAATGTGAAAATCAATGGTCTAGTAATTCAGGCGGAAGATTCTCTGGATAAATTAGTTTATAGCGTGAATGATACCGCGGAACTCTCGATATTAATAGAAAATCAGTCACTCTGGAGCGGTAATTTGCTCGCCTCTTTACAGTATGGAGAGTTGGAAATAGATACATCTTTCATTCTCGGAGGTATGGAAAAAGGTGTCTTGAACGAAACTTTCCCGAGAGATACAATTTATCTCGATACTTCAGGTATTTATATGTTTGATCCCATAAATTCCGAGAGTTATGACAGTGTAAGGATAGATTGGAATGCTTCATTGTCCGATTCGCTTATTTTTCAGATGAGAACGGATTCTTTAATTGGAAGGGAAGATTGGATAACGCTTGAAAAAGGTGGTACATATGTTATTGATAACTGGATGCAAATTAATTTTGCCAATAAATCACCCAGTGTCCAGTGGATCGATGCGATTTGTCTTTTTTTTAATTCTTTAGGTTGCATAAAATTGGATACTTTCCCTCTGCAGAGAGAAATAGTTACCTTCGAGGTACCGGTTGACTCATCGGAGAATAAACTCGGATGGGGTATTTACTATCCATCGGGAAGATCTGTGGTACTGGATGAAAGATATGTTTATCTTTCCGATAGTATGTTGACTTTATTCACAGATAAAAGCAGGTATGAAATTTTTGATACTGTTTACGCAACATTGTGTAAAAATTTCCCCGATACAAATTACAATTTCGAATACAGGGTTTATTTCTCGCCCACGGAAGAAATAAGGGATAGTTTCGACCTTGAAGAGGATACAACGAGATTCTCATTTGTAATTCCCGATTGGACACGGTCAGGAACATATTCAATCGATTATTGGGTTGATGAGATAGGAACCTTACCGCTAGAGCCCTTAACCGCAACGCTCTCAAGTGCTTCACCGGGGATTACCAACTTAACCGCTAAAACACTCAATTACTCAGCCGCAAAACCTGAAAAGGTCGTGCCGTACGCGAAACAGTGGGTGCTAGGTAAGCCAAAGCTTAGCGCGTTTAGTGATTCAGCATTTATATCGGGAGAACATTTATTCGATGTAGACGGAATTACTGTATATTTTAAAAACGCGAAAATGGACACAAATCTTTATTTCGAAGGAGAGACAGCAAAAATTAGGACCGAAATTTCGTCCGATATTGATCTCTCGTCTGATATTACCATTTCCTCTACAGCTTCTGCCGTTAATAATATTAACCTTAACCTCAAGAAAGATATTCCGAACAAATTTGAGTTTGAGTATCCGATTACGGGATGCAGGAGAGGTATGAACGAATTATATCTGCATCTTGCAAAGGACTCGGTCAGCCTTGCCGGTTGTGTTCTCTACTTTGATGTTTACGTATCCGACACGATTCCACCGGCAATTTGCGTCTTAGAAGAACCATCCAATACCTATTCAAGCAATAGAACTTATCAGGTGAAAGCAAGAATTTACGACCCCGATACAAACGGTACTCCATTTCACGATACGCTTTATTATAGGATTTTATCGAGTGGAGGTTCTGACTGGAATGCGTTCTCAGCACACTCCGTTAGAGGAGATACGAATAAATATCTAATCCCTTCTCAACCAAACGGAACGCATATTGAATATAATCTAATTGCCAGAGATGAGTTTGGTAATCGTGCCCGGTATCCCGAAGAAGGAAACCAGGATTTCTGGGTTCTTTCGCCTCTTAAACCGACCTGGAGCGAATTGCTTTATTCGGCTGCCCCTTCCGCGGTTTTAAGATGGAATTCTCCGGAGGAGTTTGTATACTACCACTGCGGTCTTTGCTCGGATACTGTCAATATTAACGAAACAGAAGTCGCGACACGATTTACATCCCAGTATTCACCCGCTCGACTTACAAGAATAGGGCTTGAAATAATTAATGAAAGCGCAGGCTCGGTATCGGACACTCTTATCGTTTCCGTATATCCTGTGGAAGCTAACTTGTTACCGGGTGTAAAAATAGATTCGTTCGCATTTACCGATACTATAGAAGGATATACCGAATTTAGCCTGTCAGATATTGATATACCTGAAGGTGGGATATTCGCCGGTATTAAAGGTTCCTCCGGGCTTAGCGCGTTGTTGGACGGTTATGGGCAAGGATCTCATACGGCAATCAACTCCGGTGGTTCTTGGGAATTGGCAACTTCTGGCGAATTGTTAATGGACGGAATCGTTTCGCACGTTCCGCCACCTTCAATGAGAGGTCCTTCGGATATACTTTCCTTCGATGTTTTAAAATCCACTGAACCATCTATTTGGACAAAGATAGCGTCAGGATTAACCGGTAATCTTTACACGGATACATTGATTCAGGAAAATCGGGAATATTTCTATAAGATTATGGTTTCTTTCGGAAACCCGGTGGATTCTTTCTTCTCTACCAGTAGGGGTATGTTTATCGATTTCTCACCTCCCGAACTGGATACTGTCATTATTGATGAATTGGATGAAGACAGGTTACTCCTCTCGGCGGTTTTAAGGGATACGTCGGGTATCGCGTGGGATTCGCTTGGTTATAAAAACGGCGATACGATAAACGTTATTTCTGAAGACAGCTGCAAAAATAATGAATATTTCTTTTCTATTACCTTCTCCGGAGATACCCTGGCTTATTTCCTAAAAGTGAAAGATTTATCTCTAATTGGAAATTATGCCAGATATCCGGAAAGTGGATTCTATAAATGGGGAATTCTCTCGGGAATTACTGAAGTAATGATTCCCGATTCGACATGCCTCTATCGAATGTTAAACGTTTTGGTTGGAAAAGACGTTCAGATAAGATATGCCCTTTCCGAAGAAAGCAATGTTGAGATTATGTTCTTTGATATTATGGGGAGAAAGGTCGAAACCCTTGTGAACGAGACTAAAAAAGCAGGATATTACTCGATTCCGCTAAGACCCTCTAATTTACCTCATGGAGTTTATTTCCTGCGTATGTGGGCAGGAGATTATCAAAAAACATTGAAATTGGTAAAGGTAAAATAGAATAGGACGCGGATCAACGCAGATTTAGAGGATTTTTTAACCACGAAACACACAAAAGATACGAAACCCCACCACCCCTTTTGAATTTGTGTTAAAAAAAACACACGAAAAACTAATTAGCCACTGATTAACACGGATGAACACTGATTTCCCAACCACACACTACCCAATTTTTTTGCGTTGTTTAAAACCAAATCTATAACAAAGGTAAGAGCAAGCCGATGAAAAAGCGAAATTTTACACTCTAAATCAATAAACCTCACCATGAGTTCCTATATCAATAAGCAAAATTACTTTTTTCTTCTCGTCTAAAAATTTGAAAACTAATCTATATTCGTACGTTATACGAAAAGCCCATAAACCTTTAAGAATACCACTTAACGAATGCGTTTTTAATTGGGGATTGAACGGATCCCTAATAAAAAGCTCCAATCTGCTTTTAAAGACCTCAACTAAGTCCGGATGTTTTTCACTCCATTTTTTGAATATTCTTCTGAATTTTTTATCCCAAACGATCTCAACCATTCAAGTCTTCCCATAAATCCTCAATATTACCCATTTTAAACTTGCCTTTCTTATAATTCTTTTCAGCCTCCTTAGCCCGTCGGGAAATTTCTTCTCTTTTTCTATCAATTAGTCTCTTAGAAATTAATTCAACGATATATTTCTGATCCTCAATATTCAGATGTTCAATATCTTCTAAAACATTCTCGATAGTAGTTATCTTGCTCATTTTTTACCTCCCTAGCAAATTATAAATTCTTATTTACTCAATATTACTCTCGATATTATGAATGTCAAGAAGAAACCTTGCCTCCCGGCACAAAAATTTCCCTCTCCTGACCTGAGGTTAAAACCTTCTTATAATGTATATATAAAGTAAAGCGCTAATGCATAATATTAACCACAAAGGGCACAAAACCCACCACACCCATTTTTAACCATGAGATTGCACCCTGGTACGGTCGATTTCTCCCAATGGAATAGAAGTTGTTGCATGATGGACCCCTATTCCACAGGGAAGGCAGGGATTTTCAGGATTGTAATTGCCTCCAATTAGATTAGTCTTGACTTTAATTTAAATGCTACTATAATTTATTATATATTCTTGTTAGGAGGAATAATGAAAACTGTGACAGAAAAATTTTTAATAGATGAAAAAGGAAAAAAAGTAGGCGTATTACTTAGTTTTTCCGAATACAAGAAACTCCTTAAAGAGTTAGAGGAGCTTGAATCTCTTTATGCCTATGATAGAGCAAAAGCTTCAAAAGATGAAGTAATACCTTTCGAACAAGCAATAAAGGAAATCGAAAAAGGCAGGGGATGAGTTATTCCCTCCTAATTCTCCGTAGAGCTCAAAAAGAGCTTTCCAATTTACCAGAAGACATTTATAAAAAAGTTAAACAAATTATCTTGAAATTGAGTGAAGATTCAATGCCGTATGGGTGTAAGAAGCTTAAAGGTAGGGAAGGATGGCGGATAAGAGTAGGAGATTATCGTATTATTTACGAAATAAATGATAAAGATAAAACAATAACTATCCTACATATAGGACATCGAAAAGATGTTTACAATTAATCTTATTCTTCGTATAAATCCTATCGCGGCAAAGCCGCTAAAATTCAAAAATCAAATATCAAAATGGAAAATGGATTTAAAAAAGAAAAAACAAAATTTACCACAGAGATCACAGAGAATTTAATTGTAGTTAAAAAAGAAAAAAAACACTGAGAACACAGAGGAAAAAAGAAAACAAAAAAGGAATAGCCGCGGATGAACACCCTGAACGGTCGTTCCCTGTTAAATATCGCTTCGCATTTCACAGGGTAAACTTCCCTACGGGGCAAGCGGGGCAGGCGGATTGAAAAAGGTTTCGTTGTTTAAGAAAAAAAGTAAAATATGGGGAGGGAGGGTATCAGTGTATATCAGTGAAAATCTGTGGCTAATTAATCTGGGGTGGAGGGGGGATTCAAATCCGAAAAATCTGCGTTTATCCGCGTCCTATCATTTTTAGTTTTTGCATTTTCATATGTCATTTTGCTTTTTTGATATTTTATTTATAATCAGATAGAATTACACGAATATCACAAATAAAGATTTTTTTGTTTTTGGTGTGTTGGGTGAAGCTAACTCGGCACTCGGCACTCCGCACTCATTATCCTCTCTACTCGCTACTTCCCAAATCAATAATTTCGAAATCCGTATATGGTACGAGGACTTCCGGTATTTTGATTTCTCCTTCTTTCGTCTGGCAGTTTTCCAGAAGCGATATCATAAGTCTTGGAGTGGCAACGCCGGAACCGTTCAGGGTATGAACAGGTTTTGTTTTTCCTTCTGTTCTGACTCGTATATCCGCTCTTTTTGCCTGAAAATCTTCAAAATTACTAACGGATGAAACTTCAAGCCATTTATCCACGCCGGGAGCGTAAATTTCGATGTCATATGTTTTTGCTGAAGCAAAAGATAAATCGTCGTAAGGAAGTAAGAGAACTCTATAAGGAAGTTCTAAAAGTTTTATAACCTGGAGAGCTTCCAGAAGAAGTCTCTCAAGTGCATCGTATGACTCCTCAGGCATGACAAAGTTAACGAGTTCTACTTTGTTGAATTGATGAAGGCGAAGGAGTCCTTTCGTTTCTTTTCCGTAAGAACCGGCTTCCCTTCGGAAACAGGCTGTATATCCGCAGTATTTGATAGGCAGGTCATCAGGCGTTAGAACTTTTTCGGATAGTATGTTGGTGAGAGGAACTTCGGCTGTGGGATTTAAGAATAATCCTTCTTTGTCTGTTATATACATATCTTCTTTCATCTTTGGAAGCTGACCGGTGTTGAACATTGACTTTTCGGTTGCGAGAAAAGGCGGAAAAATTTCCGTATATTGATGACGCTTTGTATGCAAATCTAACATAAAGTTTATCAGAGCACGTTCTAATTTTGCTCCTTTTCCTTTATATAAGGTGAAATTACTTCCCGCAATCTTCGCCGCGGCGGTGAAATCAAGAATATCTAAAGATTCTCCCAATTCGATATGTGTTAAAGGCTTGAAGGGTAATTTTTTTACCCCGGTTGGTTTTGTTATGGTAACGGGTTTGCTTTTGACGGAGCTATGAACCATGTTTGGGATCCAGGAAATAAAATCATCGATTGCCTGCTGGATTTCCTTCAAGTCTTTTTCTTCTCCAATGAGTTTCTCTTTCAAGAGTTCTAATTCCGATAATAATTTGGAAGCATCGAGTTTATTCTTTTTTAATTCACCTACTTTTTTACTTTTTTCATTTCTTTCCCTTCTTAGTTCATCGACAGAAGATTGTAGGGCTTTTCTTTTATCGTTCAGCTCTGTAAAAAGTTCGAAATCGATATCAACGCCTTTATTTTTTGTATTTTTCTTTAGTTCGTTTAGATTCTCTTCGATAAATTTTATATTATACATTCAAAAACCTCAATTGTCTTAAAACTCTATTTCTTATTACATTCACCTCTTCTATCTCTTCTGTAACTTTTCCCTTTTTCAAGACCTGTTTTGTCAATAACTTCATTTCGTTTCCGCAGTCACATCTTGGTTTGGTATTTTTCTTGAAAACGATATTCCTACTTGCGCAGCGTTCGCATTCAAATATTTCTTTTCTCCCCGAAATTTTTCCTTTCTTGGATACTAATTTACCCTCGATTTCCACAATATCAAGGCTAAAATTAATTGTAGGGGCGTTTGATAAACTTGTTCCGATTCCGTATCCTTCAGAGTAGGGATTAAGATCTTTCAAACTATATTCGTCTAAACCACCTGAGACGAATATCCCTACATCTGTAAAACCTCTACTGTTAAGTTCTTCTCTTGTTTCTCGTACGATTGTTGGCAAATCTCCTCTTCTTGAAGATGGTGTATCTATCCTTATCGCATCCAATTTATCTTTTAATTTTTCAGCCAGTCTTAAGCTTTCAATTTTCTCATCGCCGAAAGTATCTACAAGTATGATTCGGGGGACTCCTTTGGCAATTGTTCTATCGTAAGCAAGGGCGGCTTTTACCGTATTCCCGATAATAAGTATTACCGCGTGTGGTATTGTTCCTTGCGGTTTTAATTTTAACTTTTCCGCGGACAGGACGGCAGAGACACCGTCGATTCCTCCGATATAAGCGTATCTATCTATTACGGGAGTGATAGCAGGATGCATTCTTCTTGCTCCGAAGGATAAAACGGTTCTGCTACCTGCTGCGATTTTGCAGCGCGTGGCTTTTGTAGATATACCGGAAGCCTGACATATATAACCAAGTAGAGGTGTTTCGAACTTTGCGAAATCCAGATACTTACCTTTGATTGTAAGAACCGGTTCTCTTTCGAAAAATACGCTGCCTTCCCCGAGAGCGTGGATATCAACTTTTTTATTCTTTAGTAACTCGAGTACTTCGTTTAGTCCGGTGAATATTGCCCATTTATATTTGTCGGGAAATTTTTTCGCCCATACTTCCACAGTCACTTGCGGATTTTTCTTTTCCTTTTTTAATATCTCTTCGGCTCTACGGAGGTAAATGTCAGTAGTTTTGCCGGCAAGTATTTCTTTATGATTTGCGTGAATTTGCATGGGTATTATTTAAATTCCTTTTTTGAAAATTATCTTAAAAAATTTTTATGTCAAGGAGTTTTATCATTTCTTTTTTTTGCCTGTTCTATGAGTTCGATTATTGAGGTAAGCTTTGGTTTTGAAGAATCGAAAATATATGAAATTTTTTCTTCTTTATAATTTTCGTTCAAGAATTCTTTAATTTGCAATTTTTCAAACCAGCAATCTACTATCTTACGGCACGGAAGATTATTGTTTTCCTGGCGGCAGTAATTGAAAGTAAGCCAATGACCTAATCTGCGACAATAAATACGCTCTTTATCGTGTTTTTCCATGAGTGTTTTAAAATGTTAAGGGCGCCGCAAGATTTGCCCTGTAGTACTGGTATCAACTTTTTGCTTTTTTGCGAAAAAACCCATTTAATTTTACCGCCTTTTTCTGGTAAATCAAATATTAAAAATCAAAAAGCAAAATGACAAATAAAAATGCAAAGTTATCCCTTCCCCTAACCTGAAAAACTAAAAAATATTTGTGTTATTCGTGTGATTTGTTGTTTCTTTGTTTTTTTATTCATTTTTAAACTTTGATTTGTCATTTTCCATTTTTATATTTAATTTTTACATTTTAGCGGCTTTGCCGCATTACGGTGCCCTTAGTAACTACCATTTACCTGTTTTTAGTACCTTTGGTTTAGGTAATCCTTCTATACCCTTAAGAGATTTTTCCATTTCTTCTTCGGGAAGAGGATAATCCTGCAGTTTCCCGGAGAGGAAATTTTCATAACCACTCAGGTCTAAAAGACCGTGTCCGCTCATGTTAAAGAGTATGACCTTTTCTTTGCCTTCTTCTTTTGCTTTTTTGGCTTCCTGGATTGTTGCCGCAATGGCGTGGCTGGTTTCGGGCGCGCAAATTATTCCTTCTGTTCTGGCAAAGGTTATCGCAGCCTCGTAACATTCCAGCTGGTGAATTGCTCTCGGTGTTGAAAGTCCTTCAACAATAGTTTGAGAAACTAAAGGAGCCATTCCGTGGTATCGTAAGCCCCCCGCGTGTATTGGGGGCGGAATGAAATCATGTCCTAGAGAGTACATAGGCAGGAGAGGAGTCATCTTTGCCGTATCGCCGTGGTCGTATACAAAAGGCGCTCTTGTCATCGTTGGGCAGGAAGTAGGTTCCACGGGAATTATGTCTATTTTTTCTCCATGTATCTTGTCATTAATAAACGGAAAAGCCAAACCGGCAAAATTGCTGCCTCCGCCGCAACAAGCTATAACAACATCTACTTTATTTTCGCCCGCCTTTTCAAGCTGTTTTTTTGCTTCAAGTCCGATTATGGTCTGATGCAGCAATACATGATTTAAAACACTTCCCAGAGAGTATCTGGTTTTGCCGCTTGTATCCGTTACTGCTTCTTCGATTGCTTCACTTATAGCTATACCGAGACTTCCGGGAGTATCAGGCATTTTTTCGAGTATTGCACGCCCCGCGTTAGTTGTGTCGCTGGGACTTGCGGCACAGGTTGCTCCCCAGGTCTGCATCATGGTTTTTCTGAAAGGTTTCTGGTCAAAGCTGATTCTTACCATATAAACTTTACATTCAAGACCAATAATTGCGCACGCGAAAGCAAGAGCGCTTCCCCACTGTCCCGCGCCCGTTTCGGTGGTTAGTTTTTCTATACCAAACTGTTTGTTATACCATGCCTGCGGGACTGCGGTATTGGGTTTATGACTCCCGGGGGGTGAAACGCTTTCGTTTTTATAATAAATTCTAGCCGGTGTATCCAGATAGTCTTCTAAAGCCTTAGCCCGGTGCAGAGGGGTTGGTCTCCATTTGTAAAGAATGTTCAGTATTTCTTCGGGAATATCTATCCACCTTTCCTGGCTAACTTCCTGTTCGATTAAGTTCATAGGGAAAACAGGGGCAAGCATATCCGGTGTAATCGGATTTCCGTCCGGGCCAAGAGGTGGCTGCAGAGGACTGGGTAGATCTGCCGCAAGATTATACCACTGTTTCGGAATTTCGCTTTCGGTTAAAACTGATTTAATCCGCACAATAACCTCCTTTTTACTCTTTAGTATGTAATTGATTCTTTTTTATTATATATAATTGAATAGTAAATGTCAAGAAAAATTATAAATCAAGGTACAAAAAATTATTTCACCGCAGAGGCTCAGAGTACGCAGAGCCCCACCCAACCAATTTAATTTTTATTTTTAACCATGAAACACACTAAAAACGCTAAACCCAACAACACCCCACTTTTAATATTGTTTGTTCAAAACCCAATCCCAATGCCCCAAATATTTTGACAGGATTTTTTTTCAACTTCTCAACATCCTAACATCTTAACTATAAGATTAATAACGAATCATACGAATCCTACAAATAAAAAATTTTTTGCTTTTAGCGTGTGTGGTGAGATGAACTCGGCACTCGGAACTCAGTACTCCGAACTAACTTCTGTCAGTCGTCTGCCATCCTCTGTCGTTGGTTATTATTAACCGACACACGCCTTGACAAATGTTTGCCGTAGTTGTATTTTCAAAAGTAGCGATTATATTTGATGCCTTAACATTTCATAATAGATAAGGGAGTTTTTATGAATCTATATAGTAAAATTTTAATTATATGCCTGGGACTTTTTCTAATCGTTTGTGAGAGCAATGTTAGAAAACAAGGTATTAGAGTGCCTGATAGATATGGCGCTTCAGAGTATTCTCAATTATCGGACCAGGCAAAGCGTAGATACTTAAGGGAATATTATTTCTATCCTGACGGGGTAATTGATGTAATTATAAATGGTGAGATTTTCAAAGGTATGTCTACTGAAATGGCAATATTCAGTTGGGGAAGACCGGATAATATTGAGCAAAGAGAGGGTTCCTGGGGAACTGTTGAAAAGTGGTTATACGGTGTTACCTCACAGGGAGAAGGTTTTAAATATTTGCATTTTAAAGATGGAAGATTGGATGACTGGAAGGAATAGACCCATTTTGTTTTTAGAACCCCTAATCTTTGAAAATCTTGGTATTGGGGTACTGAAAAATAAGAAGCAATATCAGACTGACAGAATTTGATTCAAATTCATAGCGCGGCAAAGCCGCTAAAATGTAAAAATCAAATATCAAAATGGAAAATTACAAATCAAAGTTCAAAAATAAATTCAAAAAACAACAGATAAAAAAATCCTTTTTAATCTGCGTCCTATCATTTTTAGTTTTTGCATTTTTATATGTCATTTTGCTTTTTAATTTTTGATATTTTATTTACCAAAAAAAGACGGTAAAATTAAATGGGATATTTTTTGCAAAAAAAACAAAAAGTTGATTGGTAATACTATATATTATGAGGGTTTTACTTGTAAATCCGCCTATTTATGATTTTGCGGTTTATGATTTCTGGATGAAACCTCTGGGGCTTGTATATCTTTCAAGCGTTTTGAAAAAAGAAGGTCATAAAGTTTATCTACTTGATGCGGTTAACCGGTTTGATCCTTACTTTAAAAATATTAAAAGTGATCCCTTTGGTAGAGGAAAAATCAAATTTCAGAAAGTTCAAAAACCTGAAGTATTAAGGGATATTCCCGGAAAATTTAAACGATACGGGTTGCCTCCTGAGGTTATAAGGAAAAGAATAAAGGATTTCAGTCCTGAAGTTGTAATGTTGACCTGTAGTATGACTTACTGGTATATGGGGTTGATTGAATTGAGGGAAATTATAAAATCACTTAACCTGAAGTGCGTTTTACTTCTTGGCGGAATATACGCATCTCTTTTCCCTGATCATGCAAAGAGCCTGGGGTTTGATAGAGTCTACTCGAAAAAGGAAAATTACATAAAAGAGCTGGGTTTAGAAATACCAAAACATTTCAAGGAATTTCCACCTCCGGATTACTCACATTATTCTAATCTGAGCTATGCCTGTCTTACTACTTCCCTGGGGTGCCCTTTTAATTGTCCTTACTGTGCTTCTTCTTTTCTTTACGGAAACAAAGAAAATAAAGATGAAGAGCAAATCGTAGAAGAAATTTACTGCCTATACAAAAAGGGAATAAAAGGATTTGCCTTTTACGATGATGCGTTATTAATTCCTCAAGAAAGATTTATACGTTTATGTGAGAAAATCATAGATAAAGAAATGCCTGTTTCTTTCTTTACTCCGAACGGGCTGCATTCAAGATATATTTCCAAAGATGTTGCGGATATAATGTATAAAGTAGGATTTAAAGAACCAAGAATTTCTCTTGAAACAGCTGATGAAAGTGTACAGGAAAAACTTTCTATGAAAACTTCAAACGATGAGTTTGTAGCTGCGGTACAGAATCTAAGCATTGCAGGATTTAAGAAGAAAAATATTTATACCTATCTTCTTGCGGGAGTACCAGGTGTTAGTTTTGAATCTGTGGAACGGTCTATACTTTATGTTGCAGAAAGGGGAGTCAAAATATCGCTTGCGGAGTTTTCTCCTATACCGGGAACGAAAATGGAAGAAAAACTGCCGGATCCTCTTTTAACGAACAATACGGTGTATTATCGTTATAAAAATCAAGCGAAAGAGATGGTAAGGGTAAAGAAGTTAGCTAAGGAAGTGAATGAAAGCATTGAAGCAGGGAAAAGATTGGATTAGAAGAAAAACAAGAAGATAAGCGAGGGTTAAGGATTAGTTGTAAAGCAAGAAAGAAAAGCAGGGATTAAAAAAAACACTTAACACTTAATCCGTAATCCTTGAACTTCTAACATGTACAGTTTCTAATCCTATTGTCTTCTGTGTTCTCTGTGCCTCTGTGGCAAAAAATTAAGGTATTATAAAACTTATCAACTTGACAGACGAATGCGGAGATATATTATTCAAATATGAAGATATTGAATTTTTTGATAATAGGAGCTCTCGCGGGGCTCATAATCAGATCTCTTATAATTACAGTAAAAGATATGGAAGAGAGAAAGAAAATGGTAATGAACGGAATAGTGCTTCTCTTTCTATCCGTTCTTATCTTAACGTCTCTGCTATCCTATTTGCCTAAAGAGGATTTAACAAATAATTTTGGAGGAATTGTAGGTGCCGTAATCGCAAAAAGTGTGTTCGAAACCTTTGGAATTCTTTCCTATTTATTGCCGTTAATCTTTGTTATTGCTGCTTTTGCTCTCTTTATGAATAAAGTTAAGTACATATTCTACCGCATCGGCGGGTTATTTCTCTGGGTATTTTTCATATCTCTTACGATTGTATCTATAAACCCGGAACTCCCTAACGTAAAAAAAGGCGAAATCGGAACAATAATAGGCTCTTTTCTTATTTCGAAATTAAGTTTTGGCGGAAGTATAACATTAGTTTCTTTTCTGGGACTGTTGGTTCTTTATATATACCTGCAGCCTTCTCCAAAGAAAATAAATTTTAAACCTATTATCAATAAACTCAGTAAACTAAAAAACCTTTTACCTGAAAGAAAAGAAAGAGTTATTTCGACTGTGTCCGAAGAGAGAAGCATCCGGAAACTCGGAAGGATAAAAAGGGTTAAGCCGGAAAGAGTAAAAGAAGTAAGAAAAGAAAAAGGAAAAAGTCCCGATTCTTCCCAAGGAAGCCCGGATGACTTTAGAAGGAACTTTCTGAATGCCATGAAAGACCCTGTTGCGGTTGAATGGATGTCTACAGAGACGGTAAACAATTATAAAGATATACTGGAGGGTAAACTGGAAAGTTTTGGTATAACCGGAAGCGTAACTGGGGTGTTGAGGGGTCCTGTAGTGAGCCGGTTCGAATTCAAACCTGACCTCGGAATAAAATTATCGAAAATATCAAATCTTTCAAATGACTTAGCTCTGGCACTCCACGCAGAAAAAATTAGAATTATTGCTCCTATACCCGGTAAAGGAGTAGTGGGCATCGAAGTGCCAAATAAAAACAGAGAAACCGTATTTTTAAAAGACCTTATAAGCAACGAAGCATTTCAGAATAACAGCTCTATAACCTACATCCCGATTGGCAAAAATATAACCGGAAATCCTTTTTATTATTCAATAGCTTCGATGCCTCATATTCTTATTGCAGGAGCTACAGGTTCCGGAAAATCTGTTTTTATAAACTCAATCATAACTTCTCTTTTATACAAGGCAACACCTAAAGAAATACGTTTTATACTGATAGATCCGAAAAGAATAGAACTTTCAGTATATAACGGAATTCCTCACTTAATTAGGGGCGTTATTAACGATCAGGCAACCGCAATACAATATCTACTTAAAAGTCTTGAATGCATGGAACAGAGATATAAAGAATTCGCTCGGGTTGGTGTAAGAAATATACAGGGCTACAATAGTAAAATAAAAGATAAAAAACCGTACATTTTTATAATTATCGATGAACTTGCCGATTTAATGATGCGAAGCGGGAAAGACGTCGAAAATGCGATAATCAGGCTTGCCCAGATGAGTAGAGCGGTAGGCATACATCTTATATTGGCCACTCAGAGGCCCTCGGTAGACGTAATAACGGGTTTGATAAAAGCCAATTTCCCTGCAAGGGTTGCCTTCCAGGTTGCTTCCGGGCATGATTCCAAGACTATTCTGGATGCAAAAGGGGCTGAAAAACTCCTCGGCAATGGAGATATGCTTTTTGTCCCTCCGGACGAAGGAGTTTCTAAAAGACTGCATGGTCCTTATATAACCTTGGAAGAAACGAAAAAAATAGTTACAATAATAGGACTTAGCCATCTAAAAGGTTTATTAAAAGCTCGCTTTGATAATGCCGATGAAATATGCGCTTTAGTAGAAGAAGAAGACATGCTTGATGCTTTCGGGGACAGAACCCTCCCCGGAGCGACAGAAAGAATAGAACAATTCAGTAAATTAGTTGATATTCGTCTCGATATAGATGAAAACGAATTCACGGAATTTGTGGATAAACTGGATTATTATCCGCCTACGGAAGAAATTGAAGAATTTCTTACAGTGGAAGATGGCTCCGAAGAAATAGGAGAACTTGATGAGTTTTACGGGGAAGCCAAGGAAATAATAATTAATCAACAGACAGCCTCGGTATCGCTTTTACAAAGGAAATTGAAAATAGGATATGCGCGCGCAGGACGGTTAATCGACCAGTTAGAGAAAACCGGCGTTGTGGGAAAATTCAGGGGATCAAAACCAAGAGAAGTTCTAGTGAAAAGGGAGAGATAAAGTGTTGCTATTGTTATTTTTAATTTCTTCGATACTAAATCAGGTTTCCGCTAATCTGAATTCAGTTACATCTATTGAATGTGCTTTCACTGAAGTGCTTACGTTTAATGGGGACACTTTAAATTTCACCGGCTCTGTTTACGCAATAAGAGATAAAGCAAGAATAGATGTTTATACGCCCGAAAAAGAGGTTATGTTTTTTAAGGGTGATTCTGTTTTTGTCTGGAGAGAAAAAACCGGTCAAATTTATCGCAGTAAAACTCCGATAGTTTTTTACAATGTTTTATTCTCTCCGGCGATTAGCTACAGGGTTGATTCAACAAGCTCAAACTGGACACATCTCTCACCAGTAAAAGATGAGTTTGGCTATCCTATTTCTGTTCGTTTTAATAAAAGTTTTCTTCCGGAAAAAATAAATTTTGTTCAGGAATCAGGTGGGGGGACGTTTACTTTTAATTCATACAAGCTTAATAAGACATATGGAGAAAAGTTTTTCTCTTTAGATTTTTCTACAGCAGATAAATTGAAATAATGAATAGTATTTTAGGGGTTACTGCTTTAAACTTTTTTCAGTTCAAGGTCAGGAAATAAGTTGAGTAGTTAAATGGTTGAGTTGTTAAGTAGTAAAAACAAAAACAAAAAAATCTCTGCGTTCTCCGCCTGCCCCGTAGGGAAGAATGACTGTATCGGGGTAGGGAGGAACGACCGTACCAGGGTGTCCTCTGTGGTTAGAAACTGGGGATGTGGTGGGCTAAACGGATAGCGTAGTTGCAGCAATGAATTCCCCTTATAATGATAAGCTTGTATTCCTGAAAAATGTTGCCCGGGAAGCGGGTAATATACTCATTAATTTGTTCAGGGGAAATTTTGAAATTGAGAGTAAGGAAGGAAGTGAACTTTTAACAACAGCGGACATGAAATCCGAGGAGTTTATTATAGCAGCTATCAGAGAAAAATATCCCGAAACAGGAATAATAGCTGAAGAAACGAAACCTGCTAACGGCTGCGAAGAAGAAGCTTTCATTATTGACCCTTTAGACGGAACCAATAATTTCTCCTCGGGGATACCTATTTTTTGTGTCTCCATCGCGTATCAGTCGGGCGGAGATTTGAAAATAGGTGTGGTTTACGATCCTTTACATAAAGAATTGTTTTATGCCGAAAAAGGGGGAAAAGCTTTTCTAAATGGTTCTGCCGTCTCCGTTTCAAAAAGAAACAAACTAAGCGATTCAATCCTGGCAACCGGTTTTCCTTATATAAAAAAAACCGAAAAAGATTCCAATTTGCCTGAGTTTTCAGCTTTTCTGATGAAATCAAGGGGAGTTAGACGCCTGGGCTCCGCAGCTCTCGATCTTTGCTATGTTGCCTGCGGGCGATTTGATGGTTACTGGGAAAAATACTTGAAGATATGGGATGTTTCTGCCGGAGGATTAATTGTGAGGGAAGCGGGAGGGAAAATTACTAATTTTTTTGAAAGTAATTGGAATCATGAATCAGATGATGTTATCGCCTCAAACGGAATAATTCATTCTGAAATACAGGAGATAATAAATAAATTATGAGTAGGCCTTCCTGGCATGAATATTTTATGCAAATTACGGAGCTCGTAAGTACAAGAGCTACCTGCCTTAGAAGAAAAGTTGGGGCGGTTATTACCAGAGATAAACGTATATTGACTACCGGTTACAACGGACCACCGGAAAATATTATGCATTGTGAAAAAAGGGGAGGATGTCTCAGAGACAAACTCAATATTCCCTCCGGACAGAGAATGGAGCTTTCAAGAGCAATACACGCTGAACAAAACGCTATAATTCAGGCAGCTAAAATGGGGATATCAATACAGGATTCAACTCTCTACGTAACCACTCATCCGTGTTTTACCTGTGCTAAAATGTTGATAAATGCAGGGATAAAAGAAATTATTTACAAAGAGGGTTATCCCGATGAATTCGCGCAGGAAATTCTAAAGGAAGCTGGGGTCAAAGTTATTCGGTTTGATGAATTATTGAAAGAAAATAAGGACAACAAAAAATAAAAAAAACGAAGGAACAACGAATAACACTAATAGCACAAATACTCTTATGGTCCAAAGTCAAACGTCCAAAGTCATGAGTCAAAAAATATTCGTGAGATTTGTGCGATTTGTTGTTAAAAAATAGGTTGTTGGTGAAAAAATGAAAAAGCTCTGTTTTCTATCTGTTTTGTTATTTTCTTTGATAACATGCAATTTGAAACTTTATTCTCAAGATTTCGAGAAACTTTCATACAGCAAGTTCATAGACATAGAAGTCAAGATAAGGACTTTTCTAGGAGATTTCTCCAGGAATTATTACGGCAATAAAGCTCCCTTGAAGCTTGATATAATTTGGAAAAAGTTTCTGGGAAGCGGGTACACGGTCGTTTCCCGTGAAGAAGGAAAAGTGAAATGGTCGGGTTGCGGCTGGACCGGACAACCTCTTTTGGTCATGGAAGATGGAAAATATTATTTGATACAGGGCGCATATGACCATAATTTGAAAAAGATCGATGCAAGTAATGGCACAATCATCTGGGAGTATGAATATGATGATGTGCTCAAAGGCACCGGTACAATCTGGTCAAACAAGTATGCCGGGAACTTTGGTAAAAGCCTTATAATTCTTCAGGGAAGCAGAAGGGGTGTAGCGAATTCTCTTCACTCCGATAAGATTCCGAGTTTCAGGGCGATATCATATTTCTACGGGGTAGAATATTGGCGATTAGATGTAAAAAGAACATCAAGTTACAGCAGAGATGTAGATGCCTCAGCGCTTATTCTGAACGATACTGTATATATTGGGTTGGAGAATGCGATCTTTACGGTACTGAATCCAAATCCCGACAGCGTATTAAAGAAAAACGGAATGGAACAGCCTAAAATATATCAGGAATCAAATCTTTATAACAACAAAGATATTACGAAACACAGGGGAAATCTGGTAACCGAATCCTCGCCCTGTCTTTTAAATGGTCGTATTTATATAACCGCAGGTTCCGGTCATGTGTACGGGTATAATCTTAAAACCCAAAAAATCGATTGGGACTTTTTTATAGGTTCCGATATTGACGGGTCGCCTGTAGTTACACAAGACAGCTGTATACTTGTTACTGTGGAGAAACAGTATATAGAAGGGAAAGGAGGCGTATTCAAACTGGATCCTTCAAAAATCGAGTCCGAGGCAGTTGTGTGGTATTTTCCTACGAATAATGTAACATTGGCAGAATGGAAAGGAGGAGTTATAGGTTCCGCGAGTATAAACGATAGAACAAGACCCGAAAACCATCCTTTCCTGGCTGCATTTATCGGAATCGACGGATACCTATATGTTGTTAACCATAAAGAAATTGACGAGAAAAAAGGAAAAGTTTACGGACCAAATAACAAAAAAAAATATCCGACGCCAAAGCTTGTCTTTAAGAAAAGAATAGGAGGCTCGATTTCCACACCCATTATTGTTGGTAATAAAATTGTTGCTGCGGGATACGGAGGAATACATTTATTCGAATTCGATGAAAAAGGAAATTTTGAGTTGCTTGATAAAAAATATCCCGGCGTATTCGAGGCGACGCCTATCGTCTGGGATGGAAAGATTTATGTTGGTTCGAGAAACGGATATCTGTACTGTTTTGGTGAAAAAGAAGATACGGAAAATGAATAAATCACAAAGAACAATTAGTCCAAAGTCCAACGTCCGATGTCCAAAGTCAAAACTAAATCCTAAATCCCAAATCCTAACCCCTGAATCGACTACTCAACTATTCAACAATTCAACTATGTTTCTCTACCAGGAACTCTTATCATGAAACATTTAACAAGGAGTTTATTATGTTAATAGAAAAAATTTTTGATGGTCTCAGTTTGCCAGGGATTATTACACTCGGTATAGTTGGGTTCTCTTTATTGGTGTATATCATATCAAAAGTTTCCGCGATGTTAGTTCAAAAAAAACTTAAGCCCATTGCTGAAATGCTTAATGCCGAAGTAAAATCTTCTTTTATTGCAGGAACTTATATCAGTATATTAAATTACGGGTCTGAAATTCGTTTCAAATTAACTCCGGCAGGGAAAGATTCTCCCTCGTTTCTATCTTTGGAGTTGCTTAATCCGGTAGGATTCAGATTCAAAATTACCAAAAAACAGGCTTTAAATCAAGTGTTTTTTCGATGGGGAGAAGAAATAAAACTAAATGACGTTTCTTTTGACGAAGAGTATTTAATTCGTTCGGATAAATCTGATGAAGCGAATTCTTATTTGATGGATTCAAAACGCATGGATGCGATAAAATACTTTTTCGAGAACAATTTTAACAAGATAGAGGCAAGTACCAAAGGTATCTATATCAGTAAAACGAATTACAGTGATGAGGACCTGGCTCCCCAGCAAGTGGCAACTTATCTGGATAATCTAAACAGTTTCATCAGGATGTAATATTCCAAATTAATCTTATCCAAAATTACCGATCCCTAACTTTACACTTTTGTCCCGGACAAAAGTGTAAAGTTAGGGGAGAGATTTGATGTTTTTGTGGATTGTTTGACGGGATAAATGAAGTAAATCTGCTATTTCGGTTATTGAGTTGCCGTTTGATATTAATTGTTCTATTAGATATTTTCTTGCTTTCTTTTCTTCCGGGTTTTTGATTCTCGAATTTTTTCTGAACTTTTCAATCATCTGATCAAACTCTGACATTTTTTTATTAATTCTAACCGCCCTAATCTTTACTTTTTCAATAAATCGTTTTACTTTTTAAGCATCTATGAATTTTCCGCCTTTAATTTCTACCGATTGTTTTAAAAGTCCGAGATATTTCTTTCTTGCAGTATATAAGTTATCGTCTATCATCGCGAGTATTTTTTCGTAGTTTACAAAGGTTCTCTTTGGACTTTCCGTATAAAGAGAAAGAGAGCTCCACCTGTATCTATCAAAATATTCTGTTAAACCAGCATTGTAAGGATTTAAATATATATAGCGGGAAGCTACAAGCAAATAATTGTCGTGATTGACAAGACTTGACCGGAATCTTCCGCAGAAAACGTGTCCCTTTCGCTTATACTTATAGTTGTAATACATTGCATATTTTCCGAAAAGTTCCTTCATTGCTTCGGATAGATTTCTTTCTTTTATCTGAAGGAGAAGATGAAGGTGATTTTCTAGAAGGGAAAAACAGAAAAGATTTAAATGAAATTTTTCAACCGTTTTTTTTAATTCTGAAAGGAATTTAAGATAGTCGCCGTTTTCCACAAAAACAATTTCTCTACCGGGTGCCCTCTGAGTTATATGGTATACTGCTCCTGGATATACAATCCTTTTTTTGATAGTTAAATAGCCGCTGATTTCCTGGGTTCTAATTTTCTCCAGTATTCCCATAATTGATTGTACTTAATTATTGCATTTTGTCAAATAATGTATTCTAAGTTTACACTTTTGTCCGGGACAAAAGTGTAAACTTATGAGTAGGGATGGTGTCAGGTGGTTTTTTTATGCGGGTTTTACCTCCGGGGCTATAAAGCCCTGTGGGGGTTGAGCTTCTTTTATTTCTCCGAATTTTTCTTCATATTTTTTAACGTTATCACTCAGGGCATGAATTATGCGCTTCATATGTCCGGGACTGGTAATGACTCTTGCGGTAACACTTCCTGCCGGAGGCGACGCCATTATAAAATCCATAATGAATTCCTCTTTTGTATGTAAGACTATCATATGGTTGGCGTATGAGCCACCCATTATTTTTTCCGGGAATCTAACTTTAATTTCCTTTTTTTCTTCTTTCACAAATTCCTCCTTTTTATTATTTTGGTAAATTATAAGTATAGTAAAAAATTAGTCAAGGGCGGTGCGAAGCACCGAGTCATGAGTCTCGAGTCCTGGGTCACGAGTCAAAAAAAGAAAAAAAACAGTGAAAATCTGTGTTTCTCTGTGCTCTCTGTGGTTTGAAAATAGGGGGTATGGGGAGGTTTTCCCCTTGACTATGGAAGCTCCTGGCGTTAATATTAGATATGTCACTTACAAAGAAATTAATCCTATCCAGTTTGAGAAAAGAGGGAGTCAACTATTTCACTATTTCGGATATGTGCGCTTTGTTCGATATATCCAACAATTATGCCTCTCAAATGGTATTTCAGCTGAAGATGGATGAAAAGATAGAAGAGATAGAAAAGGGCAAATACACTTTACCTGAAGGAGCCGGGTATCCTTTTCTTATTGCTTCAAGAACTGTGCAACCTTCCTATATCTCTTTTGAAACCGCACTGTCCGTATATAGAACAAAAGAAATTTCGAAGGATGAGATTTATTATGTGGCAACTCCAAAACGAAAAAGACCTATCGCGTTTAAAAAATATAATTTCAAATACATTACACTTAAACCATATAAATTTTTCGGTTTTTGTCAGTTGAATATTAATGGAAACAAAGTTGCAATGGCTGAGCCGGAAAAAGCAATCGTAGATTGCCTGGAAGAAACAGCCTACGGTCCGGAGCTGGATAAGTTTAAAGTGATTTTGAAAGATATCCTTGAATATATATCAATAAAAAAGCTGATAAAATATGCCCTCAGATGTCAGAATAAAAGTTTGTTGGCACGGTTAGGATATCTGCTTGAAACAATAGGAATTGATGTTCCGATAAAAGAAAAATATCTTCCAAAAGATTACGTAAAATTTGACCCCGCCGGCGATAGACAGGGGAAATGGATCGCCAGGTGGAACATCATCGATAATCTTTAGTTGCCACGAAGGCACTAAGACACAAAGAACAAAAAAAATTTTACCACAGAGTACACAGAGAAAAAAAACTATATTTTTGTTTGTTTAAAACCTACCACACCACACCAAATTAATCTCACACAACCACATCAAAAGAAACTTAGTTTCAACAACAAATCGCACCCCGATACAGTCATTCTTCCTTACGGGGCAGGCAAATAACACGAATGTTTTTTCTTTTTTTGTCTGCCGTCAGCCGTCAGCGAAGAATATTCGACTAAGATTTTTCGGATATTACTTCAACAATACAGCCTTTTCGACCGAAAGTTTTTCCTTGTTAACATAAATTTGATAGAAATACTTACCTGCAAATTTTTTTTCTTGACAAAAGGCATAAAAATCAGTAGTATAGTTTAAGATTGTACTTTAAAGATTTTATTGGGAATATTTAAATTTAAATAAGGAGGAATTATGAAGGGTAGGAAAGTTTTGATAGCTGGTTTGTTGATATTGGCTTTAAGTCTCCCAGTTTTGGCTCAACAAGGTCAGTTTACTTTACGAATTCATCTACCACCACCGAATCAATTAGGTATTGAAGATCTGTGGTCTCTTGATATCACAAATAATTCTGGTGAACCCCGTATGGTTTACCTTAGAGGGGAAATCACGGAATCAAGGGAAGATTTGTTTAGAGCCAGTACCAATGAGTTCCAGTCCCCAACGGGTAGATTGCGAGTAAAATCAAGAGATATAAAAGAATTGAGAGATGAGTTTTATAGAGAGGAAGATAAATCTTTTATCCTCAGAACGGGAACTGTTCCCGCGGGGAATTATACGGCTTGTTTGTATCTTATAGATGCCGCTTCAGGTCGTGAACTTACACAACAATGTATAAATATACTTGTTAGACCAGCCAGCCCTCCAAGATTGATTTCTCCTAAAGCAGGTAAAGGTTTGAAAATTAAAAGACCGACTTTCACCTGGACTAAACCCGCTCCCGTGCCTGCGCAAGAAAGGGTGCTTTATAAATTCAAAGTCGTTGAGATATATAAGGGGCAGTCAAAAGAAGAAGCGATGAAATCAAATCCCGCCTGGTATCAAGAGGATAAAATCAACAAAACAAGTTTTCTGTATCCGCTGAGGGCAAGAGATCTTGATTCTGAAAAACGTTATGCCTGGCAGGTACAGGCTTTTTATCAAGATGGATTGCCTCTGGGCAGAAGTAACGGTATGAGTGAAATATGGGAAGTCAGCCCTGATATATTGAAAGAAATAAAACCTTTGGTTCCTACTTATTTGAAGATAGGTGAATTTGTAGTAAAAAATATCACTTACACTTCGTCTTCACTTGATTCCCTTTCGGGAAGCGGAGAATCTTTCTTCTTGCAGAGCGATCCGATTTTTATTTATGTGGAAATTAAATTTGATGTTGATTTTGAAGGTTTGAACGCGGCTTGGGCAACCGGGGACACAGCGAATATTCTTTCCGGAGAAATCCAGGAAAGTTTTTCTTCTCCCCTAGAGGTTGGAGTTGAAGGTTATTTAGTCTCGGTGCACGATATACATATGTGTCCTGATTCGGCGCATGGTAAAGTCGGAGTTAAGGTTAGCTGCCTTTATGATACAACCGGTTGCGAACCGGTTGTACTTGGACCTTTTGGTGAAAAACTTTCACCTTTTTTGGATATCCATGAAGAACTCGGTATCGCGGAAAGAGGTCCTTACCGGTTGGGAGAAACCGGAATAATTATCAAATCCAAGAGAGAAATAACAATAGATCTCAGCAGAACGATTACACCAAGTAAAGTAGGAATAGAAATAAAGAGAGGAGAAACTGTCGAGCAGCCCGGTATGGATACCTGTAATACAGGTTACCTTTACGGTAAATATACTTTTGATGATGGTGTTTTTGCGCCCGGTGGCTTTAACGCCACTTTTGAACTTGCCGGACCCTGGGATTTTTATTCTTTAATTCCAATGGGATTCAAAGTCATTTTGACGGAGGGAGAGCTTGAGATTGAGAAATGTAAAGTTAAGAAAGGTAAGTTTATAAACGGAGATATAGTTCTTCCCTCGGATAGTAATGGAGTTGTTGATGCTGTAAGAAATGAAATTATAGCAAGATACGATTCACTGCTTGTCGATTCTCTTCTGGACTTATTTGCTGATGTTGAAATAAATAAAGAAATGAAATGGGGTGGTTTTGGATTGCATTCCAGTAATACTTATTTCAAACTTCCCGCGAATCCATATGCTTACCATACCGTTGTACAGAGCGATACTTTCACCAGAGTAGAAACGGATACTTTAATAGGTTTAATAGTTCCCTACTTTGACAGAAATGCAGATATATTGACAGTCTATTCCGGAGACGTAACGAATTCTCTAAAGTTTGACATGATGGGGAATACTTATGATTCAATCATGGGGGGTGGTTGGTTTAACCTTGAGATGCAGGGAATAAGAGGATTTTTGTTTTCGGATGTCGAAACTCCGGATATGAATGTTCTGCTTGGTATACCGACAAAAACAGGGTATTTGTCGGATAGCAGTTTCAATACGACATTTACTCATGATGAGAGTGATTCCACTTTCATGAAATTCTGGTTTGTGGGTAATTCTTCTTTCGATACGGATCTGCGAGGGAAATTTAAAATACCGTATCCTTCTAACATAGAAACTCCGTTCAGAGAAGTTGGTGTTACTTCTACTGCCAGTTTCGCGGGAGGAAACGCGTTCTTTCCGGATGATACACTTACTCTCGATTATTGGGGTGTTGGGTTAAGTTCGAAGAGAGGTGTCGTTAGTGTAAGGATAGGAGAAATTATCTACACAAATGCCGAGATCTACGAACCCGTACATTTCACCGAGGGATTTAATATAATCTGGGGTGAAATGCTCGCCGACGGTGATTTGGGAGAGTTTTATTTCAACCACAACGCGGCGCATCAGAAGTTTGACGGATTTCCTATTACGCTGGATTCGGCCGGGCTCTCGAAATATAATAAAAGTAAAGCCGGAGGAGAGCTTGTGGTTAGAAGTGGAGTCCACTTTAACTTCTTTGGAGAGCCGGATACATTGATTACGGTACACGATGCAAAATATGCATATTTTAATTCCAATTCTCCACCAGATACAATAATCGTTACCAATGCTCCATATTACGGACGTCTTGTTACTATAGACCCAGAGAAATTCGCACTATTTAGAAATTGGGGCTCGGGTATTGCGGAGATGGATTTTGATGAGATCGGTTATGATGCAACAGATCAGAACGGGTTTATAGGTACAGGTGAAGTCGACTTTGATTTTTTTGCTGATTCTCCAGTCCATGCCGAAATAGAACTTGACAGTTTATATATAAAGATCTGTATCTTGGAGACGCAGCAGCATGATGTGCTATTTCTGGATGTGGACCTGAAAAAATTAAGCGAGATATGGGGGTGTGCTGTTATTAAAGGAGACGAACTTGAGCGTATTGCTCTGGGTGCCAGGATGGAATCAACTATAGGTGGAGGTTTGCTTGCTCCGAGAGCCGGAGCAAGTTTAGAAGTCATGATGGCTGTTACGCCTAATATTACAACCTTTGCTATTGATGGTATGATGTATCTCTATGTTTTTAGCGCCGATCTTGAGATGACTGGAAGTGTATTTCTTAAGACAGACCGTGTTGCCGGGAGCGTAGAAGGCGAGATAAAGGGAGCTTTCGATTTGAGTGCCGTAGGTGTGGATATTGGAGCGGACGGGCAGGCTAACTGGTTCTTCAGCCCGGGCGTGAATTATATACAGGGAAGACTCGCGGTTAATATTTCCACTATTACATTGGGTGCCGGTCTTTCCGGAGGTTTGTTCATAGGTAATAATGCTCCCAGGGATCAGCTATGGGTTATTCAAGAAGGCAGCAGCGGAAGCCATCGGTTTGGTGTAGATATTAGCAAGATAAATCCCAGTGTGACAGGAGTATATATCTTCGGCGACGTAGAACTGTCCGTGGGCGTAGCAGGGATAATCGAAGGGGGAGTTGAAATATACGCCGGTGTTGGCGCCTTTTTGGATGGCTATACTGGCAATGGACTTCCAAGCCCTATAGCTCCGGGTATAACGATTGTTGGTATAATCGGGGTTTATATATACGGAGAAATACTCTGGGGGCTTGTTTCCGCGTCAGCCTGGGGAGAGTTAGAAATGTATTTGGGAAATCCTGTCTGGTTCGAAGGCACTTTTGGTCTTAGAGGATGCGTGCTATGGGTTATTTGCGGCGAAATAGATATTACTGCGGGAATAAACTCAAGCGGCGACTTCTACATAGAATAAGGAGGTATCGATGTTTTTAATAATATTATTAGGAACTGTATTGAATGTCTACACTAATGATGTGGTAGTTAAAAGAGCGGATACAACTATTACTCCTACTATAGGTATGGAATTAATGGACAGCGATACAGTCATTGCAGGAGATAGTTCTAAAGCCGAGATTCTTTATCCCGACAGCACCATGCTGTATTTGGATGCGAATACCAGTATTGCTACTACAAGCAGCGAGAAAAAGAGATCTATCTTTCTTTCCTTTGGAAGAATCTGGATGAAAGTTAAGAAGTTGGTAAAAGGAGAGTCTTTGGATGTCGTAACTCCTGTTTCCATTTCAGGTGTTGCGGGGACGGAGTTTGAAAAATCGTTTATAGCAGGTAAGGTGGAATGTAAGATGTTAGGAGGAAGTTTAAACTTCAAAGAAAAGGAAAGCGGTAAAGAGACAAAGCTGGGAGAGGGTCAAATGGCTTCAATGGAAAAAGGCAGGGCTGCAAAGTTTGGAAAATTTAAAAAAGACCAGGTGAAACATTGGTATAAATGGAAAAAAGGTGATGCCGATTTTGTCCTCAGTAAAATAAAACAAGCCTCTGACGATGGCGAGCATGGAAAGGTAGCACTTCTTGCCTCTCAGGTAAAGGCAGTTGCCGGCAAATTGGGTTTAGTTAGTGAGTATGAAAGCAAATTAGATGAACTTATGAAAGTTAAAGATCCTTCGATGTTCAAAAGTCTTTTTGCCCCCACCGAAACCGGTTTTCTGTACGCGATAAGTAGTGAAAATTTAGGTAAAAATACTTTTATATTGTTAAAATGGCCACAGATGGAAGGAGTTAAAGCTTTTAATCTTTACAGAAAGGAAATACCTTCTGTAGGTAATCCTACAAGTCCGATAAACTCTAAACCGATTACGCTTATGAGCGACTGTGATGATATTAAGAAAATCATACCTGTAGGTTCCGAAGAATGGCAAGCCATTGTCAATATCCTTAACGGACCTCCAAAACTTAAAATGAAAGCCGGCGTAAAAGGAAATATGATTAAGGGTTCTCCTATTGTAGCTCTTAAGAGCACGGGTAAAGATATGCTTGCCGCCGTTCCGACCGTTCTGGTTGGACTCGTTAAACTTGGTGCCTGTAATATTTCCTTTGTTTCTGATACCAGCAAGACTTATAGAGAATTACAGGCTCTTACAGGTAAATACTGGAAAGTTGGTGTTGTCATGGGACAGGCTTATGTTGATAATAATGTTGTTGTTGGTAAAAAATACATGTATGCAATAACACCCGCTAAAACACCCGCTAAACGTAAGGGGGCAAGCATGGCAATTGCAATTAAACCCATAGATACAGCCACGGTTATTGCCGGAACGGTGCTTCCTTTACCTCCTCCCTCGAGTGTTACTACTATTGCGGGTGATAATAAGGTTATGGTAAGATGGAACGAAATAGGGACAGCCTCAGGTTATGATGTTTACAGAAGCTCTCCGTCTGCTTCGCCTGTTAAGATAAATGGAGCGGATATAGTCGAAAAGTGTACTCTTGATTTGGAAGGAAAAAAAATTACTGAGAAAAACTGTTTTATAGATTTTATGCGTTGGGATGGAGCAGGTTATCCTGTGCTGCATGAAATAGTAGCACCCGATTCGGTTTACGGTCCGTATAACGGAACAACTTATCAATATAAAGTCAGGGCATACGACGCTCTTGGCAGACCGGGTATGTTCAGTTCGAATATTCCTACACTTCCGCAGGATAAGACACCGCCGGCTGTGCCGTATGGAATTACCGTAGAAGCCTATCCGGACGGTTTACAACCAAAATGGTATCAGGTCACTCGTGATGAGTTAGGACATGTCGAGCTATCGGGTATACAGGGCTACAAGGTTTATCGTTTTAATTCGGTGGATTCTCTTGCTGATAGCATTGTGGTTAAGTCTATGGTGCTTGATACATTCGGAGTCTTTCCATTTTATAAGGATACCGATCCGGCAATTTTCTCCGCGTATGGTGAGAAAACGTATTGGTATAGAGTCAGGTGTATCGATAGCGCTGGGAATATAAGCGGTCTTTCTCCTTCAGCCGGGAATAATTTACCGGATACGATGCCACCTGAGCCGCCGAGGAATTTAGTGGCAAAGAGTCATGCGGACCATATTGCATTAAGTTGGGATAAACCGAATCCTGTTCCAACTGATCTTGCCGGTTATAATATTTATAGGGGTGTCTGCGGAGGAGATTCTGTGTGTGTTGAGCATGAGCAAATGCCTACTCTTACTCATGTGGTTGAGGGTCCAAGATGTACAAAATGGATTTGGCAACCTTATCCGATGCATCTTGTAGGAAATAGAGATCATCCCGACACTCTTAAATATAACGATTTCACTGTTCCGCCCAGTTCTCCGATTTGTTACAGATACACGATAAAAGCTTATGATAGAAGTCAGAATCTGAGTGATACTTCCAAGACCGTTTGTCAGAAGTTGAGAGAGGAAACACCTCCGGCTCCGCCCGTTATCGCGGGACTTAAAGCGAGAGATAAGGCGATAAAAGTCGAGTGGGTTTCTTCGCCTGTACAGGATTTGTTTGGATTTATGGTTGATAGAGCGGAGAAAGAGGGTGGTACTTATAAGAGAATAAGTGATTCACTTATATTCGATGAAGAAGTAGATTGCGAAGACATACCTGCTACAAATACATGGGCGGCTGATTCTGTATTTTCATTTATAGATACTACCGTTGAAGAAAAAAAGGTATACTGGTACAGAATAAGAGCTGCCGATTACGGCGGTAATATAGGAGACCCTTCGGTTCCCATAGAGACTTATACCTACAATATTGGTCCTCCGCCGAAACCAGATCACTTGAAGGTTAATCAGCTTTCGGGTAAGGTTAAGTGTGCCCTCCTTATAGAATGGAAGCCGCTTTATGATACAGAATATTCCGGTTTTGTAGTATTCAGAAGTTCTGATCCTGCTGAGGGTTATCGTCAGATCAGCCCGATTATAAGAGAGAATAGGTTCCTTGATAATAAGATAATAGCGAATAAAGATTACTACTATAAAGTTCAGTATTTTGCCACTAATGGTAACCGTTCACTCGTTTCAACTGCCAAAAATGGTAAGGCAACGCCTTAAGGGGGTATGAAATGAGAAAAATAACATTAATCTTAACTTTGTCAATTGTCGTTTTCCTGGCAATTCCGTCTTACGCCGGAGATGAGTTTGTGGAACAGCATTGCTGGAGATTTGAAAATACCACTTATTTTACCGACGCGGGAGAACATACGGTACTGCCCTGGGAAATTTTCACCAGGAGTTTTATAGGCATCTGTTCAGATTCTAACGATGCTAAAGCGCAAATTCCTCCTTTAGATTACGCGTTTTACAAGGCTTACAATGCCGCGTTCGCGGTTACGGCGGGCAATTGTTTTGGCATGAGTTTGCTTGCCAACATAATATACAAAGAAGAGGGACACATGGGCTTTTGCAAACCTATCTATACGTATTCGGGTGATTTCGATGGTCCGGCTTCGCCGAAATTGGACACGGTTATAACGATTATGCAGTGTCATGAATGGAGTCATGCGGGTATTATGTGGATGGTCGAGAATATGGATTTAACAACAGGTTCCCATGCTAAAGATCCCAACTATGCCTATACACAGATTGATTATTATCTTTCGATGGGGGATCTGCCTCTTGTAACTCTCGTTCGAGATTTAAGTTTTGTCGGTCATACATTGATTCCTTACAGAGTGGAGGAAACATCGACAAAACGCTATATCTACTTACATGACCCGAATAAATGGTATCCTCACGATTCGCTTTTTTACGATAATCATGAAAATTATATCGAGATAAATACAAGCACTGGTAGCTGGTCTTATAAGTTTGATGATACGGAGACCTGGGACTCGCCCGATGGTTATATATTTGCTACACCAATGTCAATTGTAAAACCTTCTTCGCGTAATCCCCTCCAGCTTGGATGTGCCCAGGATGCGTTAAATGATATTTTCCTTACAGGGGCTAATATTTCTCAGATTACGGATGACGAGGGTCATAAGTTCTATAAGACAAGCGCGAGTTCGCACAACAGGTTATCTGAAATAGAAGATAATCCGTCGATTAAATTAAAAAATATAATCAGGATGCCAATGACTTTTGCTTCAGCCAGAAGAGCCTCGAGGAGAAGAGGAAATGCCCCTGAGATTTACTTTACCCGCGGTTATCCCGGAAAGAATCTTAATTTTGAGATTGCCTCGACAGGTAAGAATTATAAATTCGAAATGGCTGGAAAGGATAATATAATAAGACTCGCAGCCCCCGGCGGTTCAAGCGGCAGGGATAATTTTGAGATAAAAAATCTCTCGACCAACAATCAGGAATTAATATTGAGCAGCAGAAGAGGAGCAGCGAAGTTCGTAGTGGAATTGCATCAAACTATTCCCGGTTCCAAAGTGGCAAGATTGTTTAAAGTTACAAACCTCCAGGCGCCCAGTTCTTCACCGGTAAGACTGCGATTAGCAGAGGGTCGTGATGCTCTTCTTGTTAAGGGAGAAAAAAGTGCTGTTTCCTGCAATCTTGAAATCACTCAAGTTGTTGATGGTAAGGTAACGAAGATGCCTTCAAGAGCAATAAACGTTTCCGGTAAAGAGTGGCAGCAAATTATTCCCAGCAACTGGAATAAATTAAATGGATCAACTATCAAGGTAAATAAGCTAAAGATGCCAATTGATCCTTTAGGAAAATCTACAATGCCGCCGGATCCTCTTGATAAGAAGAGATAAATTGACGGGAAGTGTATGATGAGAAAGATAACGATAATCCTTTTCTTTGTATCGTTTGTTTTTTATGCTGCTGATATAGTGGAATTTTCAGGTTCGGCAAACTTGTACGGCGAATATGATGCTATAAATGGGGATACTTTGATAGAACCGACTTCTCAAGTCCGGTTTAACGTGAGCCCTATAATATCTTTTTATAAAATGCCTATAACTTTTGATTTGCAGTTAAGTTCGATGGAGTCGCAAGCTCGCCAGGCTCTTAATAAATACCGGATCAGCATACAACCGGAAAAAATGGCGAGAGACATGGTCAATGTTCCGAGTATTGTTCTTGCTATTTCTAATGTCGAATTCGGGACCTGTTATCCGTATTTCTCTCCATACTCCCTTTCAGGTGTTCCTGTTTCGGGAGGAGTGGTCGAGCTAAACCCTGGATTTCTTCATCTGGAAGGTACAATGGGAAAATTGCAGAGAAGCGTAGACTGGTCTGATACGACTTATACCGATTATTCTTATGCAAGGAGCTTGGCAGCTTTTAGCGTGGGTTTCGGCAGAAAAGAAAACTCTCATTTTCATTTTATTTACATGCATTCAGGCGATGATACAGCTTCCGTAGAACCTTACTTTATCCCTGCTTATACTGATTCGGATAGTGTGGAACTTGTCAAACCCATGGAAAACTATGTTGTTGGTGTCGATTTGAAATTAGCGCTTTTTGATAACAAATTTTATATAGAATCGGAGGTTGTGGGTACGGAAGTAACAAGAGATGTGCGTATGTCCGAACTCACTTATGAGGAAATCCCTTCTTTCGTTACCAGTCTTTTCCATCCCAGGATTAGCAGCGCTTTTGATTTTGCCTTTATGATTAATTCCGGTATCAATATTTATGATACGGAGATTTTCGGGTCTGTAAGTTTAGCAGGTCCCGGATTTGAGTCTTTCGGTAATCCTTATCTCAGGAACGACTTTTTTGGATATGAGGCGCGAATAAAGCAAAACTTTATTAATAACAGTATGTTCCTGTACGGTTCTATTGAAAACGAGCGGGATAACCTTCTGGGAATGAAAGGTTCTACTACTTCCTTTAATTCTTTTGAAGTAGGTATAGGTTTCAATTTTACAAGTTTCCCGTATGTGGATTTTGCTTTTACTCCTTATAGCGAAAAGAATGACACTCTAGGGCTGGATAGGACCAGCAAAATGTTTACGCTTAATACCGGATACAATATGAGTCTTTCCAATGTCAACAACTATATCAATGTTTTCTTTTCCTTCCAGGATTATGAAGATACGTTTGACGAAAATAATTATTCTGCAAAATCATATTCGATTAGCGATGATATAAGTTTTAGTGCGCCTTTAAGTTTATCTTTTGCTATGGATTATTCAGAGACAAGTTTTCCTGATCCTGATTTGAAGGATAATATTATGACTTACGATATAGGTGCTTATTATACATCTTTTGAAGTATGGACAAATGGGATTGGCTTTAATTTCTCTTCGGGTTCGAACGATGTTTCCGGAAGTGGTATATACTTAAATTCTTCTTTATATGTGGGTCGCTTTGCGGTCTTGAGTTTTGATGTAGAGCGAAACGTATATACCGGAGAATTTGAATATGAAGATTATGAGGAATGGCGTATAATTGGAAGTATTTCGAGCAGCTGGTAATGTTCTAAAAATATGAAATGAAAAAGAAGAAAATCTTAGTTATCGAAGATGATTATGATCTTTCAGCTTTAATGATAAGGCATCTCCATTCAGCCGACTATGATGTTTTAAATGTTGGAGATGCGATTCAGGGAGTGCGGTTCGCCAGAAAAGAAATACCGGATTTGATTATTCTCGATTTAATGATACCCGGTGGGGGGGGATTAAAAGTCCTGGAGAGTGTAACTGGGTTACCGGAAACTCAATCCATCCCCATTATTGTTCTTACCGGCGTACATGATGCCGAAATGAGAGAAAAAGTACTTAAGACGGGTGCTATTGAATATTTGGAAAAACCTTACAATCCGCAGGAATTATTAAGGAGTATCGAAGAACACATAGTGGAACCGGAGAAGGGTGATGCGGAAGCCGGCAGCGCCGGAAAGATATTGATAGTTGATGATGACAGCGATTTCGCAAAAAGGCTTGCACTGGATTTACAAAGAGCAAATTATACAACTTTAGTTGCATACGATGTCGATCAGGGGATGAGGCTTGCCCGGGAAAAAACTCCGGATTTGATTATTTTGGATTTATTACTTCCGGGTGGGGGAGGATTTGTATTCTATGAACATCTTAAAGGTTTGGTCTATACTAAGAACATACCTGTTATTGTTTTAACTGCCGTGAAAGACCAGGAATACAAGCAGAAAATGGTCGAAGCAGGCGTCAAATATTACATCGAGAAACCTTACGATTTAAGTCTTTTACTTAACGCGATCGAAGTTGCTCTGTAGGAAGCGAATGCTTCCTACAGGCTATCAGCTGACGGCTTTCAGCTAAACCTATCCCACAATAACAAACTGATTGAACCACAAAGGACACAAAGAACACAAAGATTATTGTTTTTGTTTTCCCACTCAACCACTCAACCATTTAACGACTTTACTTAAATTCGGAGAATTTAAGTAAAGTAATAACAGGGTCAGCCCTTGGAATGCGAAAAGGTTGACATTCAGGAGTAAAATAATAATATATTGATATGGCAAGACCATAAGGGATACAAATGGTCAAGTTTTCAGGAATATATAAACAATAAAAAGAATAGCGTAATAGACAGAGAAGAGATTATGAGATATTGCAAGATCAAGCCTTTTAAATATAAGCAATTCGCGTTGGAGGGAATTGATAAGAAACCTGATATTTTCAGTAAAGTTTATGCAGGGTTTATACTTGGTAAGGCAAAATTTATTAAAGATACACTAAAAGATTTAAAGCTAATGCCAGAGGGGAAATAAATGTGAAAAAGTCACTTCGTGTATTGATTGTCGAGGACTCAAAAGTTGATGCCGAGTTGATAGCGCTTGAGTTCACGCACGATGGATATGCGATCAAATGGGAGAGGGTCGAGACCTCGGAGGCAATGAAAAAAGCGCTTGAGAAGCGAAAATGGGACATTGTCATCTCTGATTACTCCATGCCCCGATTCAGCGGGCTGGAAGCATTGAAACTGGTACAGAAGAAAACTCCTGACCTGCCCTTCATATTGATTTCCGGTGTTATTGGTGAAGATTTAGCTGTGGAGGCAATGAAAGAAGGTGCTCACGATTATATTATGAAGGATAATATGAAACGTCTCCTCCCTGCCGTAGAACGTGAGTTAAAAGAAGCTACCATAAGATTTGAAAAAAAAAAGCTGAAGAGGAACTGAGGCTGAAGAACAACGCGGTGGAATCGGCAGCCGAAGCCATAGTCATAGCAAACGTGGAAGGTGAGATAGTATATGTGAACGAGGCTTTCTCCGAGATGTACGGTCTGAATGCCGATAAAGCCATTGGAAAGCATTTCTCCTGCGTTGCTTCGGAAGACCCATCCATGCAATCTGTACTGGAAGCACTGCAGATTGACAGAGTGTGGGACGGAGAACTAAAGAACTGCAATGTCGACGGTATGGAGTTCGATGTAACCCTCACAGCACAAATGGTAATGAACGAGAAGGGAAATCCGGCCTACATTATTGGTATAATCAGGGACATTACCGAATGGAAGAAGGCAGAGGGAAGAATAAAACATCTCAACGAACTCCTCGATTCAATCAGAAGTGTGAACCGGCTCATAGCCAGGGAAAAAGACATATCAACATTGATAAAACACGCATGTGAAAATTTTGTAAAAACCACTAAATACGACGCAGTCTGGATTGCTTTACTCGGTGATGAGGAAAGTGTAACAAAAGTAGAAAAAGCCGGATCAGGAATAAGCTTCCTGGAAAAATTAAAAGAGGTCGAAGACAATAATAAGTTAGATTGCGTTAGGAAAACAGTAAAAACCAATAGAATTCAAACCTTTGAAGACCCCAACAAAGACTGTCCGGAATGTCCCTTCCGGAAAATTTGCCCCGGAAGAATGATAATAAGCCCAATGAGTTATGAGAATAAGATTTACGGAACCCTGGCTATCTCATATCCTGAAGTCTTTACCCCTGACATCGAAGAGAAAAAATTGCTCAAAGAAGTCTCGGATGACTTGGGTTTTGCTTTTCATAGCATAGAATTAGAAGAGGAAAACAAGAAAAATAAAGGAAAACTGAAAGAAAGTTTGGAAAAAGCCCAGAAATTCCTGGATGGCACAGTAAAGGCTCTTTCTTCCGTGGTGGAAAAGAGAGATCCATATACCGCCGGGCATCAGAAAAGGGTAGCTCAACTGGCAGTAGCTCTGGGAAAAGAACTGGGGCTTAATGACGAAAGGCTTGAAGCTCTGAGGATGGCAAGTCTTCTCCATGATATAGGAAAAATTCACATTGGAGCAGAAGTACTTAACAAACCTACGAAATTAGATGAACTGGAAATGAGTATGATAAAAACTCATTCCACAGTAGGTTATGAGATTCTGAAATCCGTTGATTTTCCGGGTCCGGTGGCAGAGATCGTGCTGCAACATCACGAACGCCTGGACGGTTCAGGATATCCTAAAGGGCTCAGTGCCGCGGAAATATCTTTAGAAGCAAAAATTCTGGCAGTAGCTGATGTTATAGAAGCTTACACATCTAAGAGACCCTATCGCTTAGCGTACAGCTTCGATGATGTAATAAAAAAGGTCTCTGAGGGAAAAGGAACACTTTATGATAGAGAAGTGGTGGAAAAATGTATAAAACTTTTCAAAGAAAAAGATTTTTCTTTTTCAGATTAGTTGCAAAAAATAAAGTAATTGAACCACAAAGAGCAGTTAGTCCAAAGTCCAATGTCCGAAGTCCAAAGTCAAAACTAAATCCCAAATCCTAACTTTGCCACGAAGGCACTAAGACACAAAGATAATAGGACGCAGATTAAACAGGATTAACAGGATTTTTTTTGTTATGGTTAACTGTTGCGCCAAAAGGTTTATCTCCTAACTTTACACTTTTGTCCCGGACAAAAGTGTAAAGTTAGGGAAAGCTTAACACTTAGCAGTTGGCTGTCGGATGTTTTTTGTTACTAATCAACTAATTCACAAATTAACTAATATACTGATCAGTAGGATCAACAAACAGGAGGTAAAAAAAGGATTAATTTAACCCCAGAAATAAAAAAATATGTGTTTTGCTTGTAACCCAATGAACTCTATGAACACTATAAACCCAACAAACTAAATGTTTGACACTTTTCAAAGAAGGTCTGACCCCGTTTATACCGTTGATATTGATTGATATATAGATTAAATTGTTTTGTAGAATCAAAACACAGTTTTTGTACCCCATAAATGTTCGGAGATTAATTGAATTATACGTTTTGATGTGTCTAGATGCTTCTTTGCTTTATCTATATCTATATATATGTTTTTATTGGTTCTCGGATGAAGTATATTATTGCGAAGGGTTTTAAATTCTTGGAAACTTTGCCAAAGGCTTTTCCCCTTTAAATTCTTTTCTTTTTTGGGACTAAATTTAGAAATTAGGAAAAATATCTTGTCTTCTAATCGTTTATATTCATTTCCTCCAAGAGTAAATGTCCCTAAATTTGCTCCACTATTAATAAATGTTATTTTTTTCTCAAGCAAAAATGCTCTTTCATGCAGTTCAAATTGTTTTTCTGGCAAACTTCCATAGTCAAAGAGTCTATTGTTAACAAAATATTCAATTGCGGTCCAGGATAAAATAATTGAAGGTATTAATAACCATTCTAAATCTGTCGAATTCGTACTATTTTCTTCAGCATATCTTATATATCTTTCTGCAAAATTTAAATAGTCTCTAAAATTAAGTGTATTAGGCATACCCTTGAGAAGTATACAATATACCCATTACTTGGCTTACCGCTTTATTCATAAAACTTTTATCCAAATAAACATTATTTTCTCGACTTTTGGCTAGAAATAATTGTGCAATCCTTTGTCTATCTTTTGAACTAGATCTTGTACCAAGTCCCCTGTAAGTAGGTTTGTCAGAATCATGTTTGAATTCAGACATTTCTTTTGCATTCAATGGATCGGGAATTTTTTTGTTAGTTTTTGGTATTCTATAGTGATTTGCAAGTCTTTCAGGATTGTTTTGTAGTAAACCAGCTACATAACTCCATCCACACAGAACAGATTCAATAAAAGCTTTAGTTCTAAAAGATTTTCTATTTTCAATAGAACTATTTGGATCAGTAACTGCTTTATATTGGGTCTTATGTAGAGCTGAGAAGTTCTTCCCCGCTTCTATTAGATCTGCATCTTTCAATATATTCTCGCTATTCATAATCTCCGAATATTTTGGATCAATTGATACTCCCATTCCTGTTAAATATGGTTCATAGGCGTTTTGGTCTAGGGTGGTTTCCATAAGTTCTTTTCCTCTTTTCTTTCCTAAATAATAATTTACAATAAAGCTTCTAGCCCTTTTTACAGTGATTTTTTCTGATCTAGCGCCAACATCTGGGAAATCTTCTTCTTCATTCAATAAATTAGCCAATTGACACCACCGTCTTAATCTATTCCCAAAGGTTGTTTCTTCAACCATTCTATCAAATGTATCATTTGAGACATTTATATTTGTATTTGAGATAAGGGCAACTTCAGTTCTCTGTTTTGGTGACAAATCAAAGTAAATTCGAAATCCATGATAATGATTTTTATCAGTTCCAGCCTGTTTTATAGCGTTGATTCTATGTTGTCCACCCCATACTTTTAATGGTGTATCTTGATCATAGTCCCTAGTGTATTCTATTATTATATCGTTAAATTCTCTACCTTTTGAAGCATCTTCTTTCATTTTCAAGTAAGTTCTGTTTTTTAACAATAATTCTCGATTAGCCCTAAAACTTTCTGGATTTTTAATATCAAGTTTTGCATTGAGATCACAAAGATTTGTAACGATTTCTGCTAGAATAGAACATTTAATATAGAATGCTCCATTTACTCCATCTTGAAATACAATCATAGGCATTTTATGTTTTTTTTCTAGTGTTGGAATTTTGTCTAAAAATTCTTCAACTAATTGTATGACTTTTTCATCTTTTGTAGATTTTTCTTCAAATATTATTTCCATATCGCTATCTTTTTACATTATATGCAAAATTTTATCAATTTGCAAGTACTAATATTAAACGCAAATATAGTTAAGCCATATAGGAATATTTATATATGGCTGTTTAATTCCACATAAATAATATAGAAAAAAACAGAAATGTCAATGGTGGTATGCATTATTAGGTTTAAGGAAAAAATAGGGTGCGAATGTTCTATTTCTTTAAATTAATGGATGAATTAAATTGTACTAACTTTTCCCAATTTATTTTACCATCTATACAAAATTCGTTGCCGAATTCCAAAGTAAATTTATTTAATATTTGAGAATATTTCTCTACAAATTCTTCATTTTTTTCTTTTGCTTTATGGCCTAAAGGTTCGATAATATCGGTATATAATAGATCGTTTCCTGAAATGAAAGCCCAAAATTCTTGACCGCAAAGTTTCTGGTATTCGCCTTTATCTGGTTTGTTATCTCTGCCGTAGCAACATCCATTCACGGCAACAATGTGCATTTTCGAACTACCTGTATGTAGGATTTTCTTTGCTTTCTTGAAATTATCTTCCATTTTTTTGATTTGGCTACTGTTTCCCCAGTTTGGTCCAGATTTTATGGATACTATATATTTGATGCTTTCTTTTTGAAATTCTAAATCTACGCCTTCTGCGGAAGATTTTTGACCATTGTAGACTTTATTATTAATAAATATTGCCAACCCTTCAAGAAAATCTCCAAAGATTGTTTCTTCCTGTGATGATAAATATGCATCTAATATCGTTCGAATTAAATCCTGCGCGGTTAGAATATTTTTAGCTTTAAACAAATATGGGTTTTTGCGTTTTAAAATGTCATTTAATTTTAGATTTTCAAGCCTTTTTAATCTTTTTTCGTGAAAGGTGCCAATGTTTTTTTCTACATATTTAAAGACGTCAGTCAAGTTTAGCGGATTCATAAATATTTATATTTTCAAATAAAGTTTTTTTATAAGGTCCTATTTTGTCTTTAACGATTTCAATATATTCGGGTACGATGTCTATTCCGATTGCGTTTCGTTCCATTCTTCGAGCAACAATTATTGTTGTTCCTGAGCCCATGAAAGGATCTAATACTGTATCCCCTTCGTTTGTAAAGAGTTTAATAAACCATTCAGGTAGAGCATCGGGGAATGCGGCACTATGATTTTTATTGTTGCATTCAGTGGCTAGGTGTAAGACGTTATCCGGGTAGACCAAATCTCGATCAAGCCAATTAGAAATATTTTTACCGAAGCCACTCTCGACTTTTGAATCATCTCTCCTTTTATCCGTTTCGCTTAAATTCTTAAGTCTATTTTGAGCCCATTTTCCCACTGGTCGCATTACCCTTTCTTGATACATGTTGAATTTTTTATTTTTATTGAATTGTAATAGTCTTTCCCATGCGTCTCTAAACCTGTTTGGCCATTTACCTGGGTAAGAATTTTTTTTATGCCAGATAAACTCTTCTGTCCATAACCAACCTAGTTTTCTCATTTCTATAATTAATTCTATTACGTAAGTATGCCGTTCGCAGTTTATGACTTTTTCTTTTATATTTAAAATAAATGTTCCTGTTGGTTTCATTACTCGCAATAATTCTTTTGCAAATGGTAAGAACCATTGGACATATTTATCTGGGTGTTTACCACCATAAGTGTTTTTACGACTATCGGCATAAGGAGGTGATGTAAAGATTAGGTCTATAGAATTATCTGGAATGTTTTCGAGTACTTCTTTGCTGTCTCCTAGATAAATATTAGTAAATAAATTCATTTTTTAAAATCTCCATTTTCCGAATAATATTGTTTTTCATAAATTATAGAGATTATCTTTTTTGTCAACTGATGCTCTGCGTTTATCTTACTCTTTCTTAACATCGTCAATACAGATAAGGATAGCATCTTCAAGTAAAGTTCCTTTATATTTTTCATTTTTGAGAATGGAATAAAAAAAATCCAAACATTCATCCTTATTAAGTCTTTTAAACCCCGTTTTAGAGTGGACGTTGTTATAGGCAAAGGATTTAATTGTTTTATAAACAAGAGGATTATTGGGATAGGTTTCTAAGAATTTCCTCTTTTCCATAATACTCATTGCAAAAGGTAAATAAGGACTGTTCGGATATTTTTTTAATAAATTTTTATACGCTTCAGTTTTCTTTTCCCATATCTTTTCTTTGTTAGCATAAATCGGATCTCTAATCACTGATATCAATTCATATTCTTCTGCATGCCGGGAAGGTCTTATACTGAAAAACTTACTGTGCGGTTCTTTTTCGATTCGTCCCGCTACTGGTGAGAATGGGCAGGTTTCTAAGGAGCCAACGTATCCATGCCTGATTATTTCTAAATAATATTGATGGGTTGTATCCGGAAGTTTCTTATACTCCCAATCTTTATTTAGGTATATATATTTATATATCGAATCACCTTTTTCTAAAGGTTGAAAGAACCGGCTCCACTTTTTCTTATCAGAACTTAGAGGAAAGCCAATCCATGTTATATCAACCTCAAAAGTTGTTGGCAAATCTTTGCTGTTATCATGAGTAATAAATATCTTTGTATAGATTGGAATACTAATGGGTAAGACATAAACTTTTTCCGATGAGTTATTTACAATACTTACTCGCATAAAGATTGGTTCATACGTAACATATTCTGTTTTTTGTTCCCATAGAGAGTAATGAAGTTCAATTCCTTCCGTTATTATTTCCGGATATGAAAATAGAATAAAAATTAAACAATTAATCATTACTTAAATATAAAAGGATTTTTTTTCTTTGTCAATACGTTTTAATTGCGTCATGTTTCAAAAATTAGGATTTGGGATTTGGGGGTTGGGATTTAGTAAAAACAAAAAAACTTTTTCTTTATTCGTGCTATTCGCCTGCCCCGTAAGGAAGAATGACTGTATTGGGGTGTGATTTGTTGTTTCTAGTAGTTTTGTTGTGGGGGTGTTTTGACTCGTGACTATAGACCCATGGGCGTGTTGCCGAAATAGAAAAAAGCATAGAAAAAAGGTTTCTTTTTCTGTTTTTTAGTATATATTTATTATTGAGAACCAAGTAAATGCAAGCATTTTCGATAAAAAATATATATTAAGGAGGTA